>ERZ1034917.305-NODE-305-length-45582-cov-15.518703_pt1 | contig 45582 bp, 37 predicted proteins | sample MGYA00520605_ERZ1034917 | MGnify/ENA primary metagenome ERZ1034917 (study PRJEB33766, sample SAMN09781784) | gut metagenome | biome: gut microbiome | host: Homo sapiens | place: Madagascar | study: EMG produced TPA metagenomics assembly of the PRJNA485056 data... | reverse complement strand
CTCACATACATACCGATTTGCCGCAGAAGTTCGGCATCCCCCGCAACAGCTTCCTCGCGCCGCATCTGCAGGGACGCATCGTGTTCGAACCGGAATACGCGCTGAACAGCGCCGTTGCCGGTATCGACAGCTTCTCGCACCTGTGGCTGCTCTGGCGCTTCGAGAACGGCGAACCCGGCGGAGGCGCCGCCGACGTCGCCGGCGGGCGGACGAGCGCGACGGCGGGCAAACGCGAGGCCGCCCCCGCCGCCTCTCCCAAACCCGCTCGCTGGTCGCCTACTGTGCGGCCGCCGCGGCTGGGCGGCGCCGAGCGCGTGGGCGTGTTCGCCACGCGCAGCCCGTTCCGCCCGAACCCCATCGGGCTGACGTGCGTGAAGCTCGACCGCGTGGAGCTCACGGACGCCGGCCCCGTCATCCACGTGCTAGGCGCGGACCTGCGCGACGGCACGCCCATCTACGACATCAAGCCCTACATCCCCTTCGCCGACTGCCATCCCGACGCGTGCGGCGGATGGATCGAGGACGCGCCCTGGCACGAGCTTGACGTGGACTTTCCCGAGCACCTGCAGGCCGAAGTGCCCGCCGGCAAGCTGCCCGGCCTGACGGAGGTGCTGCGCCAGGACCCGCGCCGCGCCGGCAGCAAGCACGAGCCGACCCGCGTCTACCACCTGGCATACGCGGGTCTTGACGTGGCCTTCACCGTTGACGGCGACACCCTGCACGTGGTGTGCGTGAGCTAGCGAAGGCGCCCGACGTTCGCTGCCGCCAGCGCCCCGCCGCAGCAGGTGACCTTTACGCGATGTCGCCGGCGTCAGGGGCCCCGCCGCCGATATCCGGGGCCTCGTCGCCGGTCGCAGCCGCTTCACCGGCGTTCGAGGGAATGTTTTGCTCGGCTCGTGGCACGGATTGCGAGTTTTCCGAATTTGCGCGCCGCGAATGAACCGCGCAGGCGCCGTTTTCCCAGGCCGAAGGCAACGAACGCGGTGTTCGCGGTATCGAACGCAGCCGCACTCGCAAACCAACCACGCGGCCATTCGGAAAACTCGCAATCTGTGCCGTGATTCCGCCAAATGCTTCCTCAGCTGAACCAAACCCCACCCAGCCGCATGCACGCCCCAACTCGGACACATAACGCTACGTCCCCGAACCGTCACGCCAATGCAGCGATGCGGCCGCGGTCCCGCCCCGCGTCACCGTCCGACCCGCTTCCTGCTCGTCAAACTTCGGCAAACGCGCAGCCGCCGAGGCAGCCACTCAACCGTTTGCCACCCGTTTGCCGCTCGCTTATCGCTTCCCTGCTGCTCGCTTACTGCTCGACCAGTTGACCGTTGTTCACCTTGTAGGTGGTGCCGTCGATGTTGACGTTCCAGCCGTTCGGCACGCTGGAGTACGTGGCATCCAGGTGGCACTGCGTGCAGTAGAACTCGCTGGTCTCGTGGGCCTTGTGGCAGTTTCCGCATGCCACAACGCCATGCTGGCTCCAATCATGCGGGTTGAACTCGCGATCTGCCGTGGCGGCGGTCAGGTCGTCGACGGTGTTGATGCCATCATGGCAGCCGCTCTTCAGGCAGAACTCGGCCGTCGGCAGCTCGCCGGAACGGCTCTCGAGCATCTGCGTGTCGGAATCGAAGTTGTAGCTGCCGGAAATCCAACTCATGCCCTCGGTCACCTGCTCGTCGATCTTTGCCTCATGGCAGCTCAGGCAGTTCATGTCCGCATCAGCGCCATGGTAGGCGGCCAGCATGGCGGTGCTTCCGCCATCGACCGGGCCTGCCTCGAAGTCGGCAACGTACTTGCTCATGGGCGTATGACACACGGTCCCGCAGAAGCTGGGGCTGTTATGCCAGGCGAACATGCCGCAGCCGGCCACGATGATCACCGCGACCACCACGGCGGCCACGATGCGGCCGCGCTTGGCACCGCCCTTCTTCGGCGCGGGCTCGGCCGTGGCGCCGGCCTTCTCGGTGTTGTCACTCATTTTCGTCATCCTTTCGCGAAACGGGCGCGTTGCACGCTCCCGTTCACTGTTCACGTCATCGGAAACCGCAGGTCACGCGGGTATGCCCCGCCGTGTCTGCTACTTTTGCGCCAATGCACGGCCGGTCACGTAGCCGGCGGTCACACAACGGCCCAGCGACAGCCCGTAGATATCCAGCGGGTAATCAACGCCGCCATAGAAGTTGCCGGCGCAGTTGCCGATGACATACAGGCCTTCGATCGGCTCGCCCTCGGCCGTGAGCGCCTGGTTTTCGCCATTGACCTCGAGGCCTGCGCAAATGGTGGAGCAGCGCATACGGCGATGGATGCCGTAGAACGGCGCCTGCTTGACGGGGATCAGGTACTTCGGGTCCTTGCCGAACTCCGTGTCGGCGCCCGCTTCGCACAAGGCGTTGTAGTCCTCGACCGTCTTCACGAACGTCGCCGGGTCCTGGCCGATCTTTACCGCCAGCTCCTCGAGCGTGTCGGCCTTGAACGTGCGCACCTGGTCGGCGAACACGCCCTTGCGCTCGACGTCCTCCTCGGGCATGTACACGCGCAGGCCCTCGGGGTCAACCAGCTTGCCCTTCCAATTGGCAGCGTCGGTCATGTAATTCGCGTCGAAGACCTGGGAATACCAGCCGGGGTGCTTGCCGTCGCGCAAGTAGTTGTTCAGCAGGCTCATCTCCACGGTCTCGTCGACGAAGCGCTTGCCGGTGTTGTCGGCGACGGCCAAAAACGGCATGTCGCACATGGAGGCGGGGCCGGCGTCGAAGTCGTGCAGCATCTTGGTGTGCCCGATGTGCTCCATGGCGGCACCCACCCACATGCCCATCTTATGGCCATCGCCGGTCTGGTTGTTCTGCTTGCGCTCGAAGTTGTGAAGGTCGGGGATGTAATAATCCACCATCTCGTTGTCGTTGGAGTAGTCGCCCGTCGCGATGATCACGCCGTTCTTAGCGTTGACCTGCACATATTCGCCGTCTTCACGCTGAGCGATCGCGCCGGTGACGGCACCGGACTTGTCGGTGACCAGCTGACGCGCCGGCGTGGAGTAGCGGATATCCACACCTTTTGCGGCAGCCACCTTCGCCAACGACTGCATGGCATCGCCGGTGGTAAAGGGCTTCGGGCCGAAGAACGCCGTAACGTAGTCCAACTTGAAGCCGTTGATGTTGAGCGTGGCGGTTTGCTGGCGATTGGCGTCGTCGGACACGGGACCGTCAACGGACTTGATGCGGTCGATGCACCAGTGCAGCGCCTCGCCGGAATTGTACGCCCAGTTGCTGACCAACTCGCGATGGGAACGGTGCTGATTGGCCTTCACCACCAGCGAGATCAGGTGCTCGATGCCCGCCGGATCGCATTTGTCCAGGTTGAGGCCTGCCGCGGAATTGCCATGCGACATGGCGGTGCGCTCCTTCTGCAGCAGCACCACCTTCGCGCCGTTTTCCGCCGCGGACAGCGCCGCCGGGGTGCCGGCAGCACCGGCGCCGATGACCAACACGTCGCAATCAACGGTTTCGAAAACCTTCGTGATCGGCTCGGGCGCCTGCATGAACGACGGCAGCCCGTTGGCGGTGGTGGAGCCGTTGCCCGCAACGCCGACGGCGCCGTCGGCGTAGGGCGTGAACTCTTGATAGCCGCACGCGGAAAGCGCACCGGCGCTCAGCGCGCCCAGCGCGGAAATGCCGCCAAGCTTCAGGAAATTACGGCGCGAGGTGGCCCTTCCCTTTGCTTCCATAGTTTCTCCTCTCCAAAGAACCTTCCTCAGCCCCGCGTGCGTGCGGGAGTTTCGCCATCCCGAAAAGCCGCTCGCAAAGCCAAAAAGCACTCTACGGGCGCCCGGCGTACCCCGCTAGGCTGTACTTGCTTTTGTACTTGGATGCGCGCAAAGCAAGCAGGCGCAACCCTCGCAGCAGGGCCCGCCCCCTTCTTTTGCCCTCAGCGATCGAAAATTCGATACGTTTGTGTTTTGCTGGCTATCAGGTTTCTATCGTTTTTTTGCACATGCTTTTGACCTGGGGAAACGCTAGAGCCATCCACTACGCTACTTGGCCTTAGCGAGTTAAAACACAAACGTATCGAGTTTTAGGCGGCAGCACGCGTTCGCGGCGCAATTCGACCACCTGATCGCAATACGAGCTCGGGGAAGTTTCTGCGCTTTGCACGTCCTACGCGCTTCGGCTCGCGCGCATCGGCTATGCTGCTTGCAACGTTTCACGCGCAGCGGCAAAACCGCCGGGGCGTCGAGAGGGGGAAGCATGTCGCAGCTGTCTTTGTATTTGGACGATGAGACCATGGCCGCCTTGCGCGACATGGCGCAAGCGGGCGGGAAATCGCTTTCGAAATGCGCCGCCGAGATCATCCGCAACGCCGCGGTGAGCGAATGGCCGCCGGGCTTCGAGCGCCTGTTCGGCAGCATCGACGACCCCACGTTCCAGGCGCCTGTGCGCATCGTGAGCAAGCTGGATACGGAAGCGGGGCACGTGCGATGATCTATTTGGATACCAGCACCTGCGTTGGCTTGCTGCGCGGCGATATATCCGTTTCACCTGCGACGATGCGCTCCATAGCTCCGACCGGGTTCGGCATTCCCGTGGTCGTGGAGTCCGAACTTTTAATCGCCGCCGCGCAAAGCCGCGATGCCGAGCGCAACACGCGAATCGTGCGCCAGTTCCTGCTGCCCTTCGAAAAGGTGCCGTACGATTCCAGCTGCTGCAACCTACATTGCCGCATCCGCCTGCATCTGGAATCGACAGGAGCGCCGACGGGCACGAACATCATCGTCATCGCCGCCATGGCCATGCGCCACGACGCCACCCTGCTCACGTGCTCGCCCGACCTGTTCCGCCGCATCCCCGGCTTGAAAATGGTCGAATGCGGAAACGACCTCGGGGAATCGCTCAGGCTGTGCTAGGGGGGGTGAGGCTCCTGCCAACGGCTGGCCTGCTGAAAGCAGGCCAGCCGTTGTTCGTGTGCTGCGGCTTGTCATCGCTGCGGCGATTCGTTCGATGCTGTAACGCCCTATCTACCTGCGGTGTTTGCCGCGGGGCGTGCGTTGGCGCTTGTGGGCGAACGCTGCTGCTGCCATGGCCGCGGCTGCTGCGGCGGCTAGTGCGAGGGGCACGGCTGCGCGCGTTGCGTCACCGGTTGCTGCGCTGGTTGCTGCTGCGGGCTTATCACCTTGCGGGTTGCCCGGCACCGGCTGATCGCCGTTGCCGGCAGCATCTCCGTCGACGCCGTTGTTGTCGGCCCCAACGCCAGCGCCCGTACCGTCATCGGTGCCGGTGCCTGCGCCTTCGCCGGTACCGCTACCGCCACCGGGTTGGCCGCCACCCGGGCCCTGCGGGCCGTCGCCACCGCCCGGCTCGCCACCTGCGCCGCCTGGCTCACCGCCGCCCGGTTCCCCACCGCCAGGCCCCTGCGGGCCGTCGCCGCCACCGGGTTCGCCGCCGGGCTCATCGCCTTCCGTGACCGTCACGGTGATGTTCAGGCGCTCGGAGTATTCGTTCTCCAAACCCTCCTTGAACGCCGCGATGCGGAACCTGGTGTTCTCGTTCACCGTCACCGGGCCCGTGTATTCCACGCGCGAGCCGCCGTCGACGCAGGGGCACGTGTCGTCGATGGTGTAGTACACGGTGGTCCCTTCCTCGGCGGAAAGCACCAGTTGAGCGCCCTTCTTCACCGTGGCGAAGTTCTCCTTCGGGGAACCGGCCCCGAAGTTTGCCTCGCCCAGCTGCGCCGTCGGGCGGGCCGGGCGCGTCTGCTCGTCGGCCACGCGCGCATCGACCGTCTTGGCCAGCAGCGAATCGGCCACCGTCACCGTCAGATCGGTCATGCCCGGCGCCTCGCCCGACAGGGTGAAGCGCGCGACGCCCTCCGCGTCGGTTACGGCGCTCGCCGTCCCAAGCCCATCGCCGAGGCCGGCCACCACGGAGCTTCCCACGTTCGCGTTCACCAACTGCCCGGCTAACGGCCGCCCGGAGGCGTCGCGCACGTAGGCCGAAACCTCGCACGATTGCCCCGTGACCAGGGAATACCCCTGTTCCACGTTCAGCTTCAGCTCCGCCGCGCGCGCACCGACCGCAAGCTGCCCGCTGTTCCAGCCGTCCATCGCCGTGCCCGCGTAGTTCACCGCGCCGGCCAGCGAAACCTCCACGGTCGACCCGGCCTCAAGCCCCTTCGCCGGCTTTATGCGCAGCGCCTTGGCCACTTGCCGCCCGTCGGCGCCCTCCTCGGAACCGACCCATTCGAACGTGCAACCCTCGCCCAGCCCAGTCGCCGTCAGCTCGGCCAGCGACCCATCGGAGGCGTCCATATACTGCGAGAACGTCAGCTCCACGCAATCGGTATACGCCCGCGCGCTTTCCACCTGCGGTTTCTCGGTGGTGCGCAGCCCAATCTCAAGCCCCGTACGAACCGGGGGCACCGCCATCCATTCCGTGCGCGTCTCCTCGTAGCCGGCCTTCGTGAATCGCACCTGGTAGAAGCCCACCGGCGTGTACCAGCCGAACACGCCGTCGCCATCGGTCGGCTGCGGGTTGACCTGTTCGTAGGACTCCGCGTCCCACGGCACCGCGCCCGCGCCGTCGGCCGACGCGCTGTACCACACTTCGGCCGTCACGTCCTCAAGCCGGTTGGATTTCACCGCCTCGAATACGTAACCCGAGGGGTCGATGCCCAGCCGCGCCTCGATCTCGCTCAGCTCCTTGCGGCGCTTCTCGCGCTGACGATCGATCTCCTCCTCGACCGGCTGGCACTTCTCCAAGCGCTCGGCCACGGCGCGCTGGTACATGCGCTGCGCCCAAGACAGGTTCTTCGCGCGGTCGGAGTTCACCATTGACGACGACACGTCGTAGCCGTAAGACATCCCCGACACCAGGACCGCGCCGGCAGGCGGGCAGAACAGCGTCGCGCCGGCGCCGATGCCGCCCATCACCACGCCGATGCCGGCGTCCGCGTACTCGTTGGCGCGCTGCTGCTCAAGCAGCGACACCAGGCGTTTCGCGTAGAACAGCTCGTTTTTCAGCGCCTCAAGGCACTCCTTCAGGTTCGCGATGTTGCCCTTGCCGGAGTACCAGCGAATCAGCATCTCGATGTGCTCAACCTCGCCGCTCATCTCGGCCAGGCGCGCCTCGGTGTCCTCGGCGTTGCTCAGCGCGTCCTTCGCGCCGATATAGCTGGTCCCCAGCCCGATCGAGGCGATGGCGCCCGAGTACACCGGCACGTTCTTCGCCCACTTCCACGGCATGCGGTACGTATCCTGATACTGCAAAAATGCCGCCAGGTGGCCCCTGACCATCGGCGATGTGAACTTCTGCATCGCCTTGAACACAGGCTTGGATTTAATGGTCTGCAGCGCCAGGTTCGCCCATTGCTTGTCGAAGTCCGTGGCAAGGTTCACCGAATCCAGCATCGTGGCCAGCTTTATGTTGCTCTTCGCCGCGTCCTCGAAGTCCGCCTGAATCGTCTTCACGGCGCCGCTGGGCAGGTTGACGATGGCCTTGAATCCCGCGCCGTCGTCGCTCATGCGCGTGCGCACGCGGTATCCGCCCTGGTCGATCGTCTCCGTGAAGCCAGCGACGTCGCCGTCGAAGTCGCTCACGGTGATGCCGTCGACGTTGTTCTCAAGCGAGGCGATGAACACCTCGTCCCAGTCGTTATACTGGGAAAGGTCGCCCACGCCCATGTCCTCGCCCACGGCCTTGCGGTACTTCTCGAAGTCGTTGTGCTGAGAGATCACCAGGTCACGCAGGGTGTCGACGCCCTCCTGCACCTCGGGGTCGTCGTACTGGGCGCCGAACAGCTCGGCGAACCAGTCGGATTCCAGCACGCCGTCGCCGTGCAGCACCTGGTACCAGAACGTGTTGCGCTCATCGGCCGCGGTGCCCGTCAGGTAGCCATGGCTGTCGCCCAGCTCGTTCATCACGTCGGCCAGGCTAGCCGCCAGCTCCTGGTCGTCGGCCACGGCGTCAAGCAGATCTTTGCGGAACTCGTCGCTTTGCTGCTGCTCGTACTGGTCGCGATCGGTCAGGTCGCCCACCAGCACCGCGTTGATCTGGTCCACCTTCTGGGTGCTTTGCTCCGCGATGTTCTTCACCACCACGTTCGCGTCCACCGTGGCCATGCCGGAAAGCAGCGAGTTGCTCACGCCGTAGGACGAGGGGATGAACAGGCCTTTCATGTCGCCGAGCCACACCTGGCCGGTTATGCCCGCCGCCTCGTCCTCGGCCAGCAGGTCAAGGTACGCCTGGTCGACGTACTCGCCCACAAAGCGCACGCGGTCGCCGTCGGTCGCGCGCTTCTTCATGGGAACGGTCACCGTGCGGCCGTCGATGCAGTCCACGTACAGGTTGAACTCGTCGTCGAGCTGGGCGCCGTGCGCATCAAGCGTGATGGCGAACGTCCAGTAGGCGTTCTTCTTGGTGCGCTCGTGGTGCAGCGTGTAGCCGAACGCTTCCGTTTCCTTGCCGTTGTCGATGAGCCGCTGCGTTTTGCCGCGTGTCACCACGTCGAAACGCTCGACGGACGCGCCGCCCGTGTAGGTGACGTAGGCCGTGGCCGCCGGCTGCTGCGCGCCCGAAAGGTAGGCCTGCAGCATCACGCGCTGGCCCGGCACCAGATTGTCGGGGACGTCGTAGTCGATCGAGGCGCGGCCCAGCTTGTTGCACGTGCCGGCGAAGCGCTTGCCGCCGACCTCCAGCTCCACGCGGGAATCAGGTGCCGCGTACACCGTGGCTTTGTTGCCCGTAATGGCTGTGACCCGGGAAGACGGCAGCTCGATGCCAGCGTCGTAGACGCTCATGTCCGCGGCGCCCAGCGGCAGCACGGCGTCGCCGAGCTTAAGCGTCGCGTTCACCGTGCACGCGCCCGCGCGCTGCGCGGCGAAGCGCACGAACAGGTCGCCGACTTGCGCGCGGCCCAGGTCCACCGACACGACGTCGCCGTTGCGCGTGAAGGGCAGCTGCTTGGCTTCGTCGCCGATGTTCCCGCCAATGGCGATGTCGGAGAAGTCGCCCTCGGGCATCTCCAGCTGCAGCACGGCATCGCGCTCCTGGTCAAGGTTGAAACTAACCCTGACCTGCGCTTCCACGCCCGCCACGATGGCACTGCGATCGGCCACCACGCCGCTCTGCTTCATAACGCCGCACTGTGCAAGGTACGCCGACGCGTCGAACACGGGCACGTCAAGGGCCACCTGCGCCTGCGCGCCATCCTCGACTTGCACCTCGGCGCGCGCGTATTGAACGCCTTCCTCAAGTTTCAAGCGGTCGAAGGCGGCCAGCGTGGGCACCCGCAAATCCACGCTTGTGTGGCTCACGGCGATCACCGTGTACGCGCCGGCCTTCAGGCTTCTAAGCGAAAACGGCAGTTCACCTGCGGAATCGGACAGACCCGTGGCCACGCACGCGCCGTTGCGGAACACCATCACGTCGTTGCTTCCGAAGAACGCCGACTTCGTGGTCACCTTCATGCCGCCCCACGCGCGCAGATCCACGTCGAACGCGCCGTCGGCGGGCATGGCCCTGCCCTCGCCCGCGCCAAGCGCCAGCGAATCGTCGGGCGTCACGGCAAGCGTGAGCTCCTTCGACGCATCCGCCACCTCCTGCGAGAGCAGCACGCTCAGGCCCTGGCGCACGTAGTCGGCGTCTTCGCCCTCGCGCAGCACGCGGTCGCCCTGGCGCAGCTCGAAGGCCAGGCCGCTATCGGAGAGCACGGTTTCCCATGCAGGAACGCCGTCGTCGCCGGTGCCCACCTGCTTGCGCAGGTTCACGTTCATCAGGCGCTGCACGGGCAGCTTCTCGAACGATTCGGTTTTGAGCTCGCCGACGTCCCAGGTGCCGGCCATGGCCTCGGCCGCGCGCGTGAGCACCTGGTCGTAGCAGCCCTCCAAGCTCACCTGAAGCGTGGCCGGCGTGTTCGACAGCGCCTCCACGGTAAACGTACCGTCCGCGGACACCTTCGCCGTGGTGGCGGCGCCGTTCTGGAACAGCGTCACCTGCGCACCCGCGGGAACCTTGCCCGTGACCTGGGACGATTCCTCCATCCACTGGAACGTGTAGGCGGGCTTGCCCGGGTTGTGCTCGTCCTCCTGGCCCGCCACCGCATCGGCGACGCGCTTGACCCACGACGGCTGACCGGCGGAGTTCTTCGCGAACGCGACGATGGTCTGCCCCAGGGAGAACGGGTTCTCGTACTTCTTGCCGTCGATCTCCAGCGTGCCGCCGTACTCGTATTCGACCAGCTCGAAGTCGGGGTTGAGCACGCGCAGCGTCACGGCGTTGCGCTTCCACTCGGTGCCCGAGGCGCTCGAGGTGATCTGCGTGTTGTCGAACGCGTCCTGGCCCACGGTGCTCACGGTTGCGGGCAGCACCACTTCCGCGCCTGCCATGAGCGGCATGCTGGCGAAGGCGCGGTTACCGATGGTTTGCACGCCGTCGCCGATGGAGATGGAGCGGACATGGCTGCAGCCTTCGAACGCGTTGCGCTCGACGGTTTTGACGGTGCCGGGCACGTTGACCTCGGTGAACGGCTCGGGCGTCTCGCCTTGCACGTAGATGTCAGGGGAGCAACTTGCGAAGGCGCGGTAGTCGATGGTCTCCACGCTTGCGGGGATGCTGGCCACCACGCTGTCATCGAGCATGGAGCAGCCGGCGAACGTCTCGGCAGGGATGGTTTTGAGCATGTCGTTGTTCTTCGGCCACTCAACCGTTTGCAGCTTTTTGCAGTCCTGGAACACGCTTTCATTTAGCGTCTCCAGGCCGCTGGGCAGCGCGATGGACTGCAGCTGCGAGCCGGAGAACGCGCCCCAGCTCAGGCGCGTGACGCGGGAATCGGCGGGGAACGTGACCGAGGTCAGGTTCGACGATCCGCAGCCGCCGACGGTGGTGATGAATCGGCCGTCGACGGTTGCCGGGACTTCGAATGCGACCGCGCCGTTATCGATGTGGTGCACGGTCAACTCGTTCGTTTCCTCGTCCAGCGTCAGCCAGACCTGCGCGGGCGTTGCCGCGCCGGCGGTGTAGCCGACGTCGCCGTCGACCTTGTCGCCGGTGACGCCCTTGGCGGTTGCCAGCAGGTATTCGCCGTAGTACTCGTCGTAGACGTAGGAGGCCTCGGTCCCGTCGTAGTCGGGCGCGGGACCGGGGTCGTCGGCGTCGGGGTCGGAGTCGAGGTCGGGGTCGTTGGCGGCTGCGGGGTCAGCGTCCCCAGCGGCGGCATTGCCGTTAGCGCTTCCGGCATCGCCGACGGCCAACGAAGCCGCGCCCGCGGCGGCTTGCACACCCTGCGAGTTCTGGGCGCTTTGCGAGCCCTGAGCGCCCGCCGCATCGGCGGACCCTTCGCCACCTGCCACGACCTCCGAGCCCACGACGAGCACCCCGCCATCGGCGGAATCGACAGCACTACCCGCGCCACCGATCGCATAACCGTTAGCGGCATCGCCGGCGTTTCCAGCGCCGCCGTCAGCCGCACCGGAAGCGTTCGCCCGCAAGCTCTCACGCGCCGCGGCGACGGTTTCCGAGCCCTGCGCAAAACTGGCAACGGGCACCAAACCCGCCGCCAAAATGCACGACAACGCCACCGCCGTCCCGTGACGCCAAACCACCCGCCACGGACGCGCGCCCGAACGCGACGCACATGCGCGCTTTAGCGGCATTTCAGGCCGATACCCACCGACCCGGCTACGCCTTTCGACACCCATTCCGCACTCCTTCCCGCCAGCGCGCCCCGCAGCGACGACAGGCCCCCGACGCAGCGCGCACAAACTTCCAATCCACCCTGCATCATCCCCAAAACCCGCCAAAACAACTAGGTACGCATATACGAACCATCCCCTGACCAGGGGAAACGAGAGCACAAAAATCACCGCCCCCAACCAAGACATTTGGGGACGTAGCACTAACTGCCAGGAATCAGGCACGGAATAAGGAAGAGAAGGGGCGAGGAAGCTACGCCCACTCGAATGCGTTGCCGGCGCCTAGCTCGAAGTGGTACTTCACGATGCCGATGTCCGCACCGCTGAACGCGCCGCCGTTTTCGGTAATGGAAACCTTGTTGCCCGCGCCGGCGATTCGGAAGCACTGCTTGTTGAGCGCCGTCGGGGCGAGAAGCGCCGCCTGCACGCCATCCGCAAACCACTGCGGCTCCGGGCCTTCGTACGAGCTGACCTCGGCCGCCGTCTTGCTTTTGTGCGCGGCGCCCGGCGTGGCGCCGAAGCCCACGGCGACGATGCCGATGACCTTCTTCCCCGGCACAGCCTGTTCAACGTTTTTGCGGCTGAACGTGCCGCCGATCCACCACGTGTTCAGCCCGAGCGCCTGCGCAAAAAGCATCAAGTCGGCGCTTGCGTAGCCGAGATCCTCGTCAAGCCCGGGCCTGTCGCTGCCGGCCAGCACGAAGTAGTTGCGCACGCCTTTGGCGAAGAACAGCTTGAGCGCGCCGGGCAGCGCCGATTCGTCACCCACCTTCAGCGAGATCGCCAACCCGAAGCGCTCGTTGTTTGCACAAACGCGATCATTGAGCTGCGAAATTAGCTCGGCAGAAAGCGGCTCCGACGTGAACTTGCGCACAGTATGGCGCTGCCGCATAGCCAGCTTCAGGTCCACGGTGCTAACCGCAGCGAAGTCCGTAACGCCGTCCATAGCGACACCCGAGGCGGTACCCATAGCGATGCCCGAGGCGGCGTCAACAGCAATGCCCGTATCCATAGCGAAGTCCTTTCGCGCGCTTCCATCAAGCGATATCGAGAACGCGCCCATTGTACAACCGAGTTAACCTCCGCGTAAAAAAGGAAGAGCAGGAACGTTTTCAGCATTTCGTGTCTCAGATTGCGAGTTTTCCGAATTTGCCGGCAACGGATAAGGCGTTTGTTGGTCGATTTCGCTCGCGGGACGCAACGAACGACGCATTTGCTGCGCCAAGCGCAAAGCGGCACGCAGCCGACCGCGTTCGCCATTCGGAAAACTCGCAATCTGAGACATATTCGCGGCAAAAGCTTCTCGCACATGGAATCGAGCGTGCGAGGGCGTCGGCAACGCGTCGGGCAAAAACACGTGTGGCAGGGACGCATCCCTGCCACACGTTGCAAGTCATATTTCGTTCGCAGCCGCTCAGCCGGCAGCCGCCCGGCTGCGGCGCAAAACCGCTAGGCGCGAGCGGGGTCCCACTCGACGATGCCGTGGTTCAGGAACGGCTTGGAGTCGGGCGCGTCGGCGTTGACCATGCGGAACTTCGCCTCGCCCTCGGCGGTCTTCCACACGATGGTGCGCAGGCGCACGCCCGGCAGCACCGGGGAGGTGAAGCGGCACTTGAAGCGCGTCATCGCCTCGGGATGGCCCGGGAACAGCAGGGAGATGACGTGGCGCATGGCCACGCCGGCGCTGCTGACGCCGTGGGCGATCGGGCGCTCAAGGCCGGTCTGCTCGGTGTAGGACCAGTCGATGTGCTGCTGATGCCAGTCGCCCATCAGGCGATACACCAGCGGCCAGTTGTAGCCGTAGGTTTCCTCGTACGTGAAATCGGGCTCGCGATCGGGGTACTCCACGGAGTCCCTCGGCGGCTGCTCGCCGCCCCAACCGCCGTCGTAGATGCAGCAGTCGTAGGTGTCGACCGTGCACAAGTGGGTGCCGTCGGCGGAGTACGACTTGCCGACCTGCTTGGACAGCGAGCCGCGACCCTCGCCGCGGTCCCAGATGGCCTCCTGGGTCACAAACGTCTCGATATGGTCGTTCATCTTGAACGGCGCATGGAAATGCACGTCGATGCCGTAGTGCAGCGAGCCGGAGTAGTCGAAGCCGTAGTCGAGGGTGGTGGTCATCTCCTCGTTGACGGTCAGCGGCACGGCGAAGATGGGCAGAACCTTCAGGTCCGGGTTCTTGGCGTCGCCCTCGTTGACGTACTCCAGGTCCACGCGGCCGTCCCAGCCGGCGCCGCAACCAAGCGCGCAAATCTCAAGGTCCTTGAAGGTGTAGTCGCGCACGAACGGGCCAAAGGTCTTCCCGACGATCTCGGTGGAAATAGCCATGACATTCTCCTTTGGAAAGAGAACTGCGAAAACGCAGCAAGTGATATAGGATTTCCCCACGTTTGAGCGACGCGGCGCAGTTCAGATTAAGCTGAGCAGCGCAAGATTCCCCCGAATCATTGCGCAGACCGAGAAAGGGGTATCGCAAACCCCCTGTGAACGAGATGATCAATCCCGGCCCGAATTCGAAAAGACGCAGCTACAGCCCTTACGGGCGGCTCCAATGCAGCTTCGCCTGTTCATGATCGGCAAGGTTGCAGCCCCGAAGGGCGGCTCCAATACAACCTTGGCGTTCAACTAGGCGGGTGATCGTCGGTCGAATATGCGTCCCATCCCTGCGTCCCCCGACGCATCACGTGGGATTTGTGACGAGAACCGACCGGCACCGCAGCAGCGGCCCCGCTTCAATCCTCAGGTGCCAGCCTACCCCATTCCGCTAAACGATTGCAGTCTTGCATTGCTCCCGCTTTCGGAGTACGGAGGGGAACGACGAACAACTTGCGCGAGGACCCTGCCGGCCTCCGAGAAGAAGGCGGGAATAATATGAGGCGATGAGCGCGGCGACATCGCTCACGATGCCCCATCTTCATTTTCTGAGCGGTTTTACAGGCGGCTCGAGTCCAAAAGAGCACGAAGCAGCAACGTTTCCCCAGGTCAACGATGTCAGCGCTGAACCGCACCCGCACAATCGCTCTTAGCGAAAGCACCACAACGGCCTTGCGGCAACGCGCCATCAGCCCGCCAACTACGCATGACCAAACAAAATCGCCCCATCGAACGAAAGCGCGGAGACGGAGACCCCGGCAAGGTCTGCCCTTCCATTGCGCGCATCGGCGCCGGGGATCGGTCTCAACCGCAACCGCTCGATGCCCAATGTCGGCACCCCACGACTTCTGGGCGGTTTCCCGCGAGTGCGGTACGATACAGGGATCGCCGACCTGGGGAAATGCCGACGCCCCGCGTCCTTCCAAGCCAAAACCGCCTGCAAAACCGCCCAGAAGTCGCGGGGTGCGGGCGGCGAGCATGGGCAGCAAGCCGGGGCTCGGGCCGCAGACGGCAGCAGGCGGCGGGCGCAGGCAGCTGCCCGAAACTTTTCCTAGTTTCCCACTTGCGCGCTGTTTTGGCGCGTGCTACTGTTTTAAGCACCCGAGGGTCGCGAGACCCGTCTCCTGGCAGATAGGCCTTACGCCTATAGGAGTTGCCGATGCAGCTGCCGTGCATCGGATTTTCCCGCACAACCTTATAAGCGACGCCCTGCGCGTGGTAGCTCATGTTAGCTTGCTGCCGATTTGCGCTTTCCCTCTTGCGTCCTAGGTTGTCCCGTCTCGCCCTCGGAAGGAGCTCGCCATGAGCGAATATGCATTCGTCTATCAACCTCAGATCATCCGCGAAACTGCAGAAGGCCTCAACCGCCTCGACATCCGCGACGAAATGCTCGACCAACGCGAACTCGAGCTTATGACCTCGGTGGATGCTGAATCTTGCGCCGTCGTTATCCGCGGCCTGCTTCACCTCCAGCGCCAAGATCCCACGGCGCCCATCACGCTTTACATCAACAGCCCGGGCGGCGAAGTCCAGTCCGGCCTGGCGCTTTACGACGTCATGCAAGCCGTGAGCTGCCCCATTCGCACCGTATGCCTTGGCATGGCGGCAAGCATGGGAGCGCTGCTGTTCATCGCGGGCGACGAGCGGGAGATCCTGCCGCACAGCCGCGTCATGATTCACGACCCGCTCATCGGCGCCGGCGCCGGCGGCAGCGCGCTGTCCGTGAAGGCCCGGGCCGACGACCTCATGCGCATCCGAGACATCACGGCCGGCGTCATCGCGCGGCACAGCGGCATGTCGATCGAGCGCGTCTTCGAGCTTACGGCCTCCGACACCTATTTCGAAGCGGAGGAAGCCGTCGAAGCGGGCCTTGCGGACCGCGTCATCACCAGCCTTTGACGGGGGCGCCGGCCGCGAGGCGTGGTCGCCCCTTCCCCACCTCTCCCATTCACCAGCGCAAACCTGTAACAGAAAGCGAAAGCAGCCATGATAGACAACCATGCGAACGCCCGCGCCGCCTATGCGGGGCAGCTCATCCTCGCCTCCGAACGCACCGCGAGCATGGACTCGTGGGCGACCGGCCTTAACAACAACGTGCTCGTTCTGGGCTGTTCCGGATCGGGCAAAACGCGCAATTTCCTGAAGCCGAACCTGCTGCAATGCGAGGGCTCCTACGTCGTGCTCGATTCCAAAGGCCGCCTGTATGACGAGATGGCGCCGTATTTGCGCGCTCATGGGTACATCGTCGACAGCCTCGACTTCACCACCATGGACGGGGAAATCGGCTACGACCCGCTCCACCACGTTCGCTGGCGAGGCGGCCGCCCTCTTGCGCAGGACATCATCGCGATCGCCAGCGCGCTGTTCCCCCGCGCGGAAATGGGCGACGACCCGTTCTGGGCGGGCGCGGCGGCAAACTACGTCGCCAGCTACATCGCCTACGTGTTCGAGGCGCTGCCCGACCGCGAGTGGAACATGGCGTCGGTGGTGAGCGTGTACGAGCAGGCGTGCGAAGGCAACGCCGAAGCGCTGTTCGCCGACCTTTCCAAGCAGGACCCCGATAGCTACGCCGCCTCGCTGTTCCGCCGCGCAAGGAGCACGACGCGCGCCGACAAGATGCACTCGAGCATCATGGGCATCATCGCCGCAAACCTGCTGCCGTTGACGTTCGATGGCGCGCTCGCGTCGTTTCGCAAGGTGCAGCAAATCGACTTTTGCGACCTTGGGCGCAAGCGGCGCGTGCTGTTCGTGACCATGGACGACATGGACCGCAGTTTTGCGCCGCTGACCAGCCTTTTCGTGCGCCAGGCATTCTCAAGCCTGTGCGATTTCGCAGACAAGCGCTGCGATGGCGGCCGGCTGCCCGTGCCCGTTCGCTTCATGTTGGACGATTTTGCGAACCTAACGCTGCCCGGCTTCGACGACGTGCTTTCCGTCATCCGCAGCCGCGAGGTCAGCTGCACCATCATCTGCCAAACGGTCAGCCAGCTTGAGGCGCGATACGACCAGGCCGTGGCGAACTCGATCATCGGCAACTGCGACCGCCACCTGGTGCTGGGCTTTCAGGACGAGCGGACGGCGAAGTATTTCGCGCTGCGCGCCAACAAGCTTCCCTCGACGCTTCTGGAGACGCCGGCCGAAAACTGGTGGCTGTTCGAACGCGGCCGCCACGGCGTTTGCGAGCCCGCCTATGCGCTCGAGCAGCATCCAAGATATCGCGAGTTTATTGCGAGTTGCGAGATGCCCGGGGATTGGGATGCGCTTGCGAGTGACGAAGTTACCGGAGATGGCGAAGCAGCTGCAACCTGGGAGGCGCCTGCAGGCTGGGATGAGCCTGCGAACGGCGAAGCTGCTGCGAATGACGAAGCTGCCGCGAACCTTAAAGCGCCCGCATGTTGCGAAGCTTTTACGGATTGCGAGGCATCCATAACCTGGGAAGTGCCCGAGGACTTCGAAGCTGCCGTTGATGACGAAGCGCCAGAGAATTGCGAAGCGGCTGCAACCTGGGAGGCGCCGGAGAAACACAAAGCGTTTTCGATCTGCGAAGACGACGATCTTGACTTCCTTCCCCCGCCAGGACCGGACGATGAGATTTGGGTCGATTCGCTGTTCGACGCCGACAACCTAGACGGCAATTCCGACGCTGCAGCCTAAAGAAGGAGCGAAGATGAGCGAAATGAACGTGCGCAAAAGTCCTAACGAAATGAGCACCTGCGCAAACTCGGGCAAGGCGAGCGCCCGCAAAAGCCAGAACAAGACGAACGCCTTCGCAAACTTTAACGAAGCAAACGCCCACGCAATTCCAAGCGAGACAAGCACCCGCAAAAGCCCGCGTGAAGCGGACGTCTGCGCAAACCTGAACGGGGTAAGCGCACGCAGAAGCCTGAGCGAGCGTATCGCCCACGCGAACGCCATGCGCGTGGACGGCGCATGGAGCACGCCGGACGAGCAGTTTGTCGAAGCCGAGCGCAGAACCCCGTTCCAGGTTTGCGACATATATTGCGTGCACGCCGAGGAGCCGCTCGCGATCACGGGGCAAATCTCGGCCGCGCTGCCGAGCCGCGCCGCATACCTCGCGCGGACCAACCCGCAAGCGGCGGCGCATCCGGACAACCGCTCGGTCAAGGCGTATGCCCAGGTCGGAAACCCCGCATGCACCTTCGTCTGGGAGATTCGCAACAATAAGGAAGGTGCGCTTGCCAAGTCGTCGGACGCGCAATACGCCAAAGCCCTCGACGCCACGGACGCGCTGAAGGACCTCTGGGAAGACGAGCCATGGCTTGACGAGCTGCAGATCGCAAAGGCGCTCATCACGCAAATCGTCCTGCTCGACGACGACTTGCGCGCAAAAGTTCTCAAACGCGCAAACATCATGGCGAAGGAGTGCGCCGCCGTCCTCGCCCCGTACCTAAGGGGTTGATAGCGGCAACTTCTCGCAAAGGATCGCGCGACCCAACGCTAGAATCTAACCGTTCGAACCAAGAGGAGGAGCGGCACGTGGCCCAAGATTTCTACAACCTGCTTTACAACGGATACACCGGCGAGTATCAGCTGATGAGCTCGCTGTACCGCAACGGGCTGGACGCGCTTCGCCCGCCCGCGGACATGGGCATCGATGTGGTGTCGCTGAACCTCAAGCAGCAGCTCGAGAAGCCGGGCGCGCCACCCGAAACGTTCTTTTTCCAGGTCAAGACGGTGGTGACCACCGTGAGCGAGGACCCGAACCGCCCCGGCGCATTCGCCGTGGTCGAGTTCAAGCTCAAGGACAGCGAGGTTGACCTGCTCGCCCGCTCGCGTGAACGCGCGCTGTTCTGCTACGTGTACAACAGCGAGGCAGGTGCGCTCACCGACGCGTTCGAGGCGCCGTTCATCTGCTTCTGGCTTGACGGGACGCTCATCAAAAAGCTCAACGACAAAGGCGCGTTCTTCCACAAAAAGGGCGAACCTAAGCTGACGCTGGCCTGCCAGCTGCGCAAACCCACGCACGCATACGGCCACTGGTATGCCCTGGTGGTGAACGAAAACGGCGAAAAGGTCGAGAATGGCTTCCTGGGAATCGTCGGCGGAGAAGGCTCCCCGGCCGACGACTGGGCAGACCACTACAGCGTAGCCGGCTACCTAGAATACGCCCGCTGGGGACTGTAAGGCGAAAGGGAGAAGCCGAGCAACAACCGCCAACGCGAACAGAGAGGCGTGTAGACAGAAGGGGCGGAGCGCGCGATGACCGCCAGCGTGACCAGGGGGGACGGAGGCGTGTTCAGGATAAAACTGTGCGAAACGCCAAGCCTTTTCCTGAACACGCCTCCGTTCCCCGTTCGCGTTGCTCACGTCCCCCACAACTTCACACATCGCTAAGCCATTCTCGTAATGTAGCTAAATAATTTGATATGTAACGCTGCAAATGTTACATTGAAAATATTCCAGTTATAAAAGGAGGTGGACATGCGAGACTACGTCGAGAAAACGTTGCACGCAAAAGTCGAAAGCGAGCCCGCCGAAGCCTTGGACCTTCCCCTCTACCTAAAGGGCCTGTATTCCCTGGAGCAATGGACCGCCTTCGGCGTACCGTTCATCATCGCCTCCCCCTGCGAGGGTCCCGCGGTGAAGACCATGGCGAAACACCGCGATGCGCTTGAAAAGGCCTTGAAGATTCCGGTAGCGTTCGCCCTGGAAAACCCTACAAGCTACAGGGTCGAACGCATGCTCGAGGCGGGCCTGCCCTTCATCGCCCCGGGCAAGCAAATCTACCTGCCGTTCCTGGGAATCGCGCTGAGCGAGGGCAGAAAACGCGCGAACAGCGGCCGCCGGACGATCGCCGCGCTATCGCCTCAAGCCCAGCGTCTCGCGCTCATGATGCTCTACGGCAATCTCGACGGCATCAGCGTCACCCGAGCAGCGGACCTCCTTGGCGCGGCGAAGATGACCGCCTCGCGAGCCTTCGACGAGCTCGAAGCTGCCATCCCTTCGCTCGTTGCCACCGAAGGACGCCGCCGCATTTTACATCCAGGCAAGGACAAAAGAGCGTTATGGCAGCAGCTAGAGCCCTCCCTGGCGAGCCCGGTCGCCAGGGAGTACCGCCTGAATCGCATGCCCGAAGCAAACCTTCTCCTGGGCGGAATCTCGGCGCTATGCGAGCTGTCGATGCTGCAAGATAACCCTTGGCCAACCCTGGCCGCAACGAAGGCGCAGGAACGCGCCCTGGAGCTGACTGCCGCTAACCTTATCGACCCCACGGAACCCGACGACCCGGCATGCGTGGTGCAGGTGATGCGTTACGAACCCGCAACCACAGCCGAGCACGCAATCGATCCGCTTTCGGCTATCCTATCCCTTTCGGACCACGAAAGGGACGACCCGCGAGTCGCGGCCGAGGTGGAAAACGTGATGAATCAAGTGCTTGGAGACGTTGATGAGGGGAATCGATAAATTCAGAGAGCGCTTTAAAGACCGCGAGGACGAGTACGTCCTCATCGGCGGCGGGGCATGCGACCTGCTGTTCGGCGAAGCGGGCCAAAGCTTCAGAGCAACCAAAGACCTGGACCTGGTCCTTCTAGTGGAGGCACTGACGCCCGAGTTCGGCAGAACCTTCTGGAGCTTCATCAGGGAAGGCGGGTATGAGAACAAGCAGAAGAGCACTGGCAAACCGCAATTCTACCGATTCTCTAAGCCGAAGGACCCTTCCTTCCCCGCCATGCTGGAACTGTTTGCGCGCACCAACGTCGATTTGCGCGATGCCGAATCCGGTCTCGCTCCGATACACATAGACGACGAGGTCTCCAGCCTGTCGGCAATCTTGCTGGACGAGGAATACTACCGGCTGCTCATCGACAACAGGACATCTGCTGACGGCGTCGCGATTCTGTCGGCTGAAGGGCTGATCCCCTTCAAGGCCAAGGCATGGCTCGACCTTTCGGCAAGACGGGCGAATGGTCAGAGCGTTGACGAGAAGAGCGTGAGGAAGCATCGAAACGATATTTGCCGCTTGGCCGTCTTGCTCACAGGCAAAGAGCGCCCCTTCATGAGCGAGGCGGTACGCGCAGACATGCAACGCTTTATGGAAGCATACGAGTCGGATCCGGTCGACCCCAAGACGCTCAAGATCAGCGGCATCGGAGCAAAACAGGTCGTCGAAACGTTGCGGAGCGTCTACCTGCGATAACCTGCCGATTCCGACAATCGCCGCGAACAGGATGGACAGGGGATGGGAGGTGCATTCACAAACGAGCACTCCTCCGCCCCCTGTCCACCGTCCCCTGGTCACGTTGCTCACGTCCCGCCAAGACCGCTCTCAACTTCTGGGCGGTTTTGCAGGCGGATTCGGCTCGAAAGGCTGCGCAGCGCCAGCGTTTCCCCAGGTCGGCAATATCGACATCGCACGGCACCCGCCAAAAACAGCCCAGAAGTCCGGAACCATGGCAAAATCGGCGCTCATTTCCTGCAAAACCGCCCAGAAGTCGCGGGGTGCGGACGCGGACAAAGCCGCAGCAGCCATCAGCGCCAGCGCGGACGCACCCCGCAACCCCTACAGGGCATGCCCGCGTGAACAAGGGGACGGAAGCGCGCTCAGGGAGAAGCTTGCATTTCGCAGAATCGTGTCCTGAACACACCCCCGCCCGTCATCATCGCAAGCGCACCCCTCACTCGGCCGCGTTTACTCCGCTGCCGCGTCCTCCATCCATTCGCGGAGGTACTTGAAGGGCAGCGGCAGCACCGAGGCGTTGCCTAGGCGCGCGATGGGCACCACGAGCGTTTCGAGCAAATCGGCGAAGAACGGATCCTCACCGTTGACGCTGCGAACGCTCCTGATGACGCAGCCGTTTTCCCGACCCGTCCGGCTTAGGCCGTCGAAGTTGCTCACCCAATACAGCAGCGAATCGTCTTCCCGTACGCAATGCATCTTGACGATCGGCTCGTACGTTGTCGCAAGCGCTTCCTTGTCGCGCGGCACGCCGGTCAACAGGCGTCTTGAGAACCGCTCCTCCAATCGAGCGTCCACCAGCTCTCGAATACGCCGCGCCGGATACTTCCTATCAACCAGCCTTGCGGCATCCACAACCAGCGAATTGAGCTTCGACGCCTTCACCAAAGGATCCGGCATGTCGGAGACCTCTTCGCACAGCGCCCGCAACGCAACATCGACGGCGAGGTCTTCCGTAAGGGTCGATACCGCCTCCAGCACATCGCTTTTCGGCAGCGACCAGTCGATGCTTTCCACGGCGCGCTTGATCGCGGCAAGGTCGGGGACGGGGAACCCATCCGTCACCTCGATCGCATCGATGTCGCCGGCGGCGTTGATCGCAAAACCCTCCGTCTTATACGACCACTCGCTTGTGAACACGTCTGCAAGCTTATCCCACTTGGAACCCGAGACGGCATTGTCCGAACAGCCCTGGTAGAAGGCCAATGCGCCCGTCGGGCTCACCTCAAGGAACGAATAGCGCCTTGGCGATTTGCCCCTTTCGCGTTCCTTCTTTTCCTCCTTCGTCTCAGGCCCGCAAAGCGCAAAAACCAGTGGACCGTCGCACTCGAGCGCGCTCCAATCGTACAAGCGCATCGCGCCATCGCAAACATCGCGCTTAACCGCGGTCTCGACCAGGCATTTCGGAATGACGAAACGCATGTCGCTGTCTTCCTTCGGCTTACCGAACTCGGATTGCACGGTCTCGACGGTCAAATGCTGGCATGCTGCGCCTTCAAGCACGGAAGCGGCATAGGGGTCGTCGATTCCCCGGTCCTCGTAATACGCTTTCTCATGAAGGATCAGCACATTGTTGGCACCGGCAACGGCGCTGTCCACGATGCGCGGGCGCACGCCGAGATGCTCATCGAACGCAAGCCAATCGGCAACGAACTCGCACGCCTTTCTGCTTGCAGCGTCTGTAGCGACGTCGACCACCACATACTCGTCTCGCGAAAACCATGCGGGGTAATCGGCTTTCACCAGCTTCTTGGGAACAGGCACGCGCTCGGAATCGTCGAGCGCCTGAAAAGCTATGCTCGCCATGCCCGCATACGTCTCGTTAAACCGCTCGACGACCTCTTGGATAGCCCCGCATTTCGAGTTCGCAAAAGCCTTTCGATTGCCGTATTTCAAAAACGGTATCTTGCTTTTCTTTCCCTCATACTGCTTCCGGATGAAGACGTTATCGGGCTCGGGGCTTTCACCTGGGGAAACGCGACGCATGGTTGGGCCATCGAAATCGACCACGTACCGCGGAAACTCGCTTTTCTTCCTGTCATCGAATATCAAACCAGCGGCATTTGCCCTGGTGAACGTTCTCACGTTCACCTTCAACAGCGATTCCGGCGTCACCCTGAGCTCCAACCCGATAACGTGCAGATTGCGCCCGCTCTTCGTTTTCTTAACCCAATCCCTGCCTGTTTTGAAACAATAGAGGTGCCCGGTGACGTTTTGCAGAGACGGCCCGTTCTCGTTGTTGCCCGCAAAAAGCGCATTAAGCAGCAGCTGCACCAGGATATGCTCCGGCACGTCGCCGCTTGACGCCTGTTTTGGAAGCAGGCTTGTTGCCACGTCGGCCGGCTCCAAATCCTCGTCTTCGATCACGCCGCCGTAGCTTTTCTCGAAATAATCGCGGAGCCCCTTCACCGAAACGAGGCCTTTTGGGGCAAGGATATAGAACGGGTCGTCCCCGCCTTGACCGAGGATCGAAAGGATGTACGGCGCTCCAAACGCCTCGAAAACGCGCGATGACCAAGAAAGGCGGCCTTTGCCCTCTTTCGTCACCTCGAACACGTCATACCGCTTGTCAAACTCCTCGTGCGCCAAGGAAATACTCAGCTTGTTAGTCAGCAATGCCATCGGTAAACCTCCTTATAGCTTGAATCGCCGCTTCATCGAACGAGCAATCGCCTTTGACGAGCGCAGGCACCACAAGAAGCCTTCGCCCGGCTTTTAAGCGATGCGTCTCCCGATAATCGCCCTCGTCAGGCGGCAAAACGTTAGCGACGATAGCCTTCTTGGCGTCGATCGCCTCCATCTTCGCGAACACCCAATCGACGAGCTTCTCCGAGCCCCATCCCGTTCTGTCCGACTGCTTTTTCCAGTGTTTGAAATCGATGAACACCTCCTGGTCGCCCAGCGTGCCGGGCAACACGAAGTCGAATTTCTCGAACCTGAAAGCGTCGTCGATATCCGCGACCGCGATGCCACTTTGCTCAAGGACGAAACGCCCACACACTTCGCCAAGGCGCCCCTTGTAAATGCTCTCGGCAACGATGGGGGTCATGATCCTTGTCGAGGCCTCCCATTTCGTAGCGTATCCGCACTGCTCGAAATAGCTCCGCATGCCAGGGATGCGCATGAGCACGTCCAGGCGCGCGGCTTTTTCGCTCACTTCGAAGCTTTTTGCGCCGGCGGGCGGATCGAAGAGCACCTCGACCGACGCGAAATCATCTTTCGCGATGTACCGATACGACGCCCTTTTCGCATCAAGCTCGACGTAATAGCACCGCTCCATATACGGAACCTCGTTCCAGCCATCGGGAAGCGTCGGATGCTTGAGAACCTGATTCCCCAGGTCAAACCACGCCTTGCGAGCATCGTCCCGCCATCCGGAGCCCAGAAGCGAGTTAATGCAGGCCCGCGACCTGTCGGACGCGCGCGCCGCCCTGTGCTGCAAGCGCTTGACATCCTTCGAAGGCTGGGGAATCGGATCGTCAAACGCGTCCACCAACGCCCCGAACTCGGGCGTGAACGTAAGCCCGCACGACTTCAGCACGCCCAAGGGAACGCCTTCCATAAGGCGGGCATCGGCGAATAGCCTGATCACCGGCATCTTCGTGTTCGTCCTGCTCAGACGTCCCACAGCCTGATACACCTGCTTCGCCCCGAACAGCCGCGCGCTATCGGTTGCCTTGTAGCCGTAGTCCAGCCCGGAACCGCCAAGCGCGCGCAGCGCCTCCGAAACGCTCCTGAGCAACGCTCCTCTGCTGATTTCGGCATTCTCGTACAGGTACTCGCATCCCAAGATATGGTGCACCACCTGGTATTCGTCCACTTTCTCGTTACCGGTGATCACCGGGGACGTATGGGTTGGGGCTTCCACGTACAGGCAATCGAAATCCATTTGCCCGGATGTGGGGCGATCGTTGATTTGAACGGGAGTTAGGCCTTCGGGAATCCCGTATTGCAGGTTTTGACCCGCACCCGCCGATTGATACGCCGTCATCACGAACAGCTTCTCGCCCGCCGCCAAGCGCGCAAGTGTCTGCTTCTTTGCACGTTCGAACTCCTCGTTGCCGCCGCCGAGAACGCAAAACGCATCGTCCACGTTGCCGCCAATGCCCAGCTGCTCGAAGACCATCCCGAACATGTCTTTGAGCTTCATCAGGTCGAACCCGCTTTCGTCGGCCTTCGGCAACGCGTTCAAAACGCAGAGCATGGCTCGAGCATCATCGGCCTCCCAAAACCCCTTGAACGCGGCGCAAACCTTCAACACTCGCCGCTGCCCGAACGTCGAGCGTCCGTCATCGGTGGAAAAATCCATCGCGGCCTTGTTAAAAGCCTTGCGAGCAACCGCAGCATCATCGAACACGGCAAGCCACGCCTTCTCGCTGTACTCCCCCTCGGAATCCACGTCGGAAATCTTGCTGACGCGGATTTCCACGTTATCGTAGCGGCCTACACTGCGTCGGTAGTCTTCCTCGATTCCCTGTCGCTGGGCTGCATCCAGCAAGATGCAGCGGTCACCGAGAGCCGCCTTGATGTAATCGATATCGTAATTGCCCAGAACAGACGGTATATCCAGGGACGCAGAAATGCCCACCACGAAGTTGCGGCGACTCAACTCGATGAGTTTGCGCTCTGCCGTGCAAGAAAGCGCGCATCGTTCCATGCGCGTTAACGTATCGTGCTGAGCGGACTCGGTGAACGCGTGCACCCTGAAGCCTTTGTGGTACAAGCTCAAATCTGCCGGATCATCGTCCATTGCCCCGTCATCGGCCGCCGCGCGTCGCGCCCGCTCCTCATGCGCCATCTCGATGACGCGCCGGCGCGCCGGGTTCAGCTCGCCATGCACCTCGTCCATCATGTTCAGCTCGGACAGCACCGTGCCGACAGCCTGGTCAAAGCTGATTTCGGGACGCTTTCCCTGATCGGCATCCTCTGCCACGACCGCCTGATAATTCTCAGCGACGCGGGCAATCCAGCCGACGATCCACCTGACAAGCCCTTCGAGCCTGCTCAGCAGCAACGGGACGGAGTAGGACTCGGCTTCGCGCAGCCCCGCTATCGAATCCTCGCCCCCGGCGTAGGGCGGAGCGCCCGAACCGAATTCAATAGTGTTCTGGCTTTCGTGGAAACGGATCGCCGACCATGAACTGTCTTCAACATCGACGATATGACTTTGGAAGTCGTTGAAGAGAAACGGCTGGTTCCTATAGCGCAGCCTGTCGCTTAGGCGGAACTGTTTGTCCAGATGCAGTTCGAGATACGCCTCTTCCGCGACGCTCACGATGGCGCCGAACTCCGCGCGAAGCTCAGGCCCGCAGCCGATCTTGTTCGAAGGGCTGCGGAACAGCTCGCCCGTGAACGCCGCACCCGCGTCGCCGTCGCCGCCCTTACCGTCGATCTGGCGACCCTCGAGCGCGCGGCCCATAAGCATGCGGAACATGCTTACCATGTCGGCCATCTTGCCAACGCTTTCGCGAATCAGGAAATCGTTGATGACGCTCTTCGATAGCTCGAACTCGTCGACGATCACGACCGATCCCTTTAGCAAGTCGCTCTCCCAAATGCTTTCCGATGGCTCGATGATGGGGGAGTTTTTCACCAGCAGCTTGTTCACGCTCATGAACAGCACGCGCTTCTTGTGCGTCAAGACCGATGGATACAGCACTCTTAGCCATTCCCACCAGGCGCTTTGCTCGACAAGTTCGCGTTTCTCCTGCCGCGTCATCAAGCGGTAGCCGTCTTCGTCAAGCTTGCACATGGACGCAAATACCGACGAAATGTGGCGCCGAAGTTTGCTTTCGGCCTTCTCCGCTTCCTCCTCAGCACCTTCGATTGCCTTGCGGCGGGAGGCACCGACATGCAGAGGGAGGTTCCTCGTCTCCTCGAGAATCCGCTGCAGCCTCTCCGCCTCTTGCAGCTCGGGAAGGTTCCGAATGTCGAATTCGACCTTGATGAACGTTCGCTCATTCGACCCGGGCTTCTTGGGTCCTTTTTTCCAATAGGAGAACGGGGCGCTCGGCATAACGCCTTTTGCGGCGTCGATATTGCTCTGGAACATCCCGAGATTCGAGTCGAGCTTCACCACGTATGCAGCAAGTTCAGGGTGGCCGCGCTCGTCGAGGATTTGCAGCAACTCGTCAACGGGAAGATTCCGCTTCACGTTCGTCACGAAGACGAACCGCCTGCACTTCGGCCCGAACGCTATAAGCTGGTCGGCGATATGGCTCATGGACGAGTACGTCTTGCCCGCGCCAACCGGGCCAGCCAGCAAAAGCAGCCCGCATTGCTCAGGATCAACGCTTACGGACTTGCCCAAAACCCGCTCAATCCCCGAGCGCTCCCTAGTCTTCTCCGCTTCCGCCACACCTACCTCCAATCGTTTCCGCCAGGTGAACAGGGGACGAAGGGGTGTTCAGGGAAGGACCCGCACTTCCCGAAGGTTCATCCTGAACGCATCTTCGTCCCCTGTTCACCGCCCCCTGCTCATGCGGCCCTGCTCGCCAGTTCGTTTTTACCGAGGCCATCAGGCCATTTACGTGAATGACTACCCGCAAGCGTAGTCAACGGGTTAGAATTTCCACGACCTTATCGGGTCGTTAGAACGGCTTTTCAGCAAGGACGACACCATGACCAGCAAACAGTCAAACCGATGTGGAGCCAAGCATAAGCACCGCCTTATGACGGTAAAGATGATTCTCGAAGAGGAGAGCGACCGAACGCATCGGTTCTCCGTCAAGCAACTGCTTGATAGGCTTGGTTTGCCCCACACCGAGGCAAACCAGCGAGCGGTTCGCAGCGACATCAAAACGTTGCAGGATTTCGGAATCGCCATCACGCGAGAAAAGCACCGCACATTCGAGTATTACGTCTCCTCGCGGCGGTTTCAGCAAAATGAGCTCAAGATGCTTATCGACATCGCTCAAAGCTCCAGATCGATCGACGAGCAAACGTCAAGAGACCTCGTGGAATCCATCCTTGCCCTTGGGTCGCATAGCGAATCGCAATCCCTGAAAGCCGAGATTCGCCTGGGTCGTCGCCCAAAAACCAAGAATGATCAAGTCTTTCGCAACATCGAGGTTATCCAAGGGGCGCTATCCGCATCGCCGAGGCACAAGGTATCGTTCGCATATCTCGACTTAGGATTCGACCTGAAGAAGAAATCCCGATACGGAGTAACCAGAACGGAAACCCCGATTCTGCTCACGCACATCAACGACTGCTACTACATGGTTTCCTTCAGCGAAGAGCACGATGGGGTCATAGCGCGACGACTCGATCGCATGGAGCAAGTTCTCGACACCTGCACGGATGGCGCAGTAAGCGCGAAAATCAACGATTTCAACCTAGAGGATTTCGAGTGCACGCAGTTCGGGATGTTCCTAGGAATACCGAAATGGATAACGCTGCAGGTCAACGAGCAGAAGATGATGAACCCGTTGTACGACCATTTCGGAGACAGGCTCAAAGGGCACGTTGCGGTGAATCCCGACGGCGAAACCGCACGCGTGCGGGTAAAGGTAATCGACAGCCCCCAATTCCGTGGCTGGGTAGCCGGCATGGACGGCAAAATAGAAGTTGTTGAAAGGAAGCCCGCCGCGGCGCAATGAGTTTCCACACCCGCCAAGGTTAACGCTGCCTCATTCGGTCACCTCCACGTCCGCGCCCTTGGGCACGATCACCATGCGAAAACCCAGCTGCTGCAGGTAGCGATCGACCTTGACCGCCGACACGTTCTTGCCTGTCTCGAGCGCCGAGAGCGTGACCGACGAGAAGCCGAGCTTTTTCGCCATCTCTATCTGCGTGATGCCGCGCGCCCTGCGCGCCTCCCGCAGGAACTCGCCGATGTCCTCATATGAGTAAGCGTTGGTCCACATGCTATGCCGCCGTTCAAAATACTTTATATTCACCTTAGTAGCCCGAATGTTCAGTATTTTGAACGGCGAACATGAACAGGGGACGGAATGCACAAGGCGAAATGCAATCAGCGCGAACTCCGTCAAACCCTCTCGCAACTTCTGGGCGGTTTTGCAGGCGAATTCAGCCAGAATGGGCACGCAGCCCTAGCATTTCCCCAGGTCAGCGGAGTCGGAGCCGCACAACACCTGCGTAAAACCGCACAGAAGTCCAGAACCCATGGCAAAATCGGCGCGCATTTCCTGCAAAACCACCCAGAACTCGCGGGCGCGCGTCACGGGCAAAGCTGAGACAGCTGCCAACGCTATCGCGAGCGCAACCCCGCAGGACGCTCCCGCAAACGCAGCAGCTGCGCGAACAAGGGGACGCGGTGAATAAGGGGGGCGTGTTCAGGAAAAGGTTCAGCGAAAGACGGTCCTCGCGCGTCTAAGCGTCCGAACACTCCCGCCATCGCGAACACGCCTCCATCCCCTGTTCATTTGAGTGTTGACTACGCGGGCAAGCTCTTCCTTGATGACATCGTAACCAATGACGCCATCGAATTCGCACCGGTCGCCTGAACACACCTCCGTCCCCTGTCCATTCGGCGAAAGACGATTCCCACGCATCTGAACACACCCCCTGCTCACACGCGTCCCCCGTTCGCGCCGCCCCGACGGCTCCGCCCGCGCCCCCTGCCCTTTGGTGCCCTGATGCTGCCCTTGGCCCGGCTATGGCCTGACCGGTAAATTCGTTAGCGGAGATAGCGATCAGGCGGGACATCCCGCGATCGTCTCTGCAACGGATCGTTGGCACCAGAGGAAGGAAAAGGCATGAAGAACAGCCACATGGTAGAAGAAGTTCTCGAAAACAGCGATTTGTACTTCAAGGCGGAGGAGGAGGAGGGTTGGTCGACGTTTTGCAAGGGCGCAGCCGTCACGCTCCAGCCCATTGGGGAAAGCTCGGTGTGCGTCACCGCAAAAACTGGGGTTTTCGCCACAGGCGAGACCGATGTCGCGCTGATGGCCCTTATGAACCATCTCGGCGGATGGATCCAGAAGGTCGGTACGTACGGTTTTTCGCCCGATGGCGAGGTCATCCTGCAAATCGAGCGAGACCTGGCCGACGGTGAATCCGTCGACCGCGCGGTCTCCTTGGCCGCCAGCTACGTGAACAATCACGCCGATTCATTCCGTAGCGTCAATCAAGGCGTTCCGCTTGATGAGGCCATCGAGTCCGGGCCCGGCAGCGCCGGAGGCCTGCTCCGTGCCCTGCGCAACGAGCTCCTCGACTAAAACCCCACGTCAAACACCACGAACGGAGAGAACAATGATCATTTCCAGCTACGACGACATCCCGTACTTCACCTGCAAGTCCGCCGAGATCCGCCCGAAGAGCAAGACCGAGTACTCCGGTCGCTTCGAGGTAGAGGGGAAGACCTTCACGGTCAACATCCTGGACGAGCGCAACGAAAAGGAGTCCGTCTCCCGCGTGTGGGCGCGCATCGGCCTTGTCAAGCAAAAGCCGGAAGGCGAAGCCATCCGCTTTGCACTGGACGTAGCCGAGAAGCAGAAGACCGACCCCGCGTTCATCCCGGTGAAGGTGGATCTTCGCGACGGCGAAACGTCCTATATGCAGACCTGGACGCGAGACTACCCCGACGACGAGGCGATGGATCGCTTCATCGAAGAGTGCAAAACCTTCATCCAGGATCATTTCGATGAGATCGACGGCACTCGCTTCCCGCGCTCCAGCCAGGGAATCGCCAAGTTGCTCGACCTTCTGTAGGCCTTTCGACCACGGCGCTTGGCGGCGGCCCGCCAAGCGCCGTAAAGGGCGTGAACACCATGAACAGCAAATACTACATCGGCTCTATCGAACTGCCCGGCCCCGAGATCGACTGGGGGTCAACGGTTCTCGCCTGCAACCTGCTTCTAAGGCAGGGCAACCGAATCGAATTCGGGCACGCAAAACTCCAAAACGACAAAATCGTTTTGCCCTTCGCCTCAAAAGGCTCGCCGGAGAACGACATCAGGGACATATTCGACGAAGGCGAAGTGACGTGCCTGCCCCTCAAAGTATGCCTTTCCGACAAGAAGGCGCTGCGCGCCGCGGCCCGGGTGAACTCGATCGACCCCAAGAACCACACGGTTGCCCGCGACGACATCATGCTCAAAAGCTCGAAAAACCCGCTCGACGCCTACATCGGCCTTGAGCGCCAGATCGAGACGATCAAGTCCATCGCGATGATCGCGGAAGCGTATGGCAGACAGGCCGTAGATTCGCTGCACATGCTGTTCGTCGGCCCTCCGGGCGTCGGCAAAACCACGGTTGCGCACGCGCTGCTCGAGGAATACGACCGCGCCGGCGTCACGTCCGGCAAGGGCGTGTTCGTGAACGCCTCGGCAAACGACCTGGTCAGCCAATATGTTGGCGAAACGCCCCACCTGGTTAAGAGCATCTTCGACAAGGCGGAGGGCGGCATCCTGTTCATCGACGAGGCGTACCGCTTGAGCCGGCAAGCGCCCGATTCCGACGGGTCGTCCCATGGCCAAGAGGCTATCGACGCCATCAACCAGCTTATGGAAGAGCAGCGCGAGCAGGTGATCGTCATCCTTGCAGGGTACCCGAACGAGATGCGCGATTTCGTGCGCCACAACCCGGGTCTTACGGGTCGAATCGGCTTCGAGGTCGAATTCGACGAATACAGCCCGAGCCAGCTTTTGAGCATATTCAAGAAGATGGCACAGGAGCGCAAGTTCGAAGTCGACGAGGCGGCTATGAACGTCCTGGAAGACAAGATGCCGTCGATCATGGCCCTTGAGGATTTCGCCAGCGCTAGGACGATGCGCAAAATCCTCGATCATGCTGTGGTCAAGAAAGCCAACGGCCTGCTTGATCGCACGATCGGGGCCGAAGAGGTTGCAAGCGCGCTGGAGGACAAGGATTTCCGCCTTGTCTCGAAGCAACCCATAGGGTTTTCTTTCTAGCCTTTTGCCCTCCGCTTCCCCGCCCTTTAGGCACATCTGGTTCTCGGCAAAACGAACGCCGGCCCTTCACCATTGTCGGGTCGGCGTTCGTCGCGAAGAGCGAAACGGCTTCTGCCGCGGAATCGGATCCGGACCCGACGCCTTCCGCAAGCGCGATGCGTCGCAAACCCCCACGAACCCTGGCGGCCGGAATCGGAATCGCGCCCGACACCCTTCCACACGCACAATGTCAGGCGGCGACTAAACCAACTCCGCGATCTTGACGATGCACGACTTGTTCCGCGGGCCGAATCCGAGCGAACCGTCCTCGTTTTCGACTATCCGGAACCCCAGGCATATCTCGTCGCCTTCCTTGACGGGCACGCCGCATGAAACGAAGTCGCCGGCATCGTCGCCTATGCCGGCCCCTGTTCGCTCCGCAATGGCCTCAAGCGGTATCTTCCCAGCGGGAACGCCCACCACCTCATAAACGGCGTTCTTGTTATTCGCCCCCAGACCTGCGACAAGGAAAGACTCCGAACCAACGTCATCGGTCCTTTTGACCAGGGTTCCGTTGCTGGTTTCCAGGTCGAACAGCTGCCAGAGGCGTTTCCGCTCGCTGTACACAAGGACGCAGTGATAGCGTGAGACGGGGTCGTCGGACATCTTCTCCCCATCTTTGTTCACGCCGCCTACCTTCCGCTTCGGGAAAGCGAACACGCCGCGCGCCGCGCTGTACGCTTTCCCCTCGAAAGGCACCGACCAGCACCGGCTGTCAGTCCCCTCCCCAAACGGGACCGCCCGCGTTCCGGCCTCGAAGCAGTGGCCTATCCCGATCACGCCATCCTTAAGAGGGCTGATGACGACCTCCTTAGGCTTGACGACGTCCCGTTTGCTCTCATCGTAAATCCCTATCGTAAGGACAAGCTTGGGGAGCCCCTTGACAGCACTCTCATCCGCGCACCCGCCACGAGCGCCGCCGCCGGTCACCATTCCCAGCTTCTTATCTTGGCGCTTATTGCGCTCTTCGGGAGAAAGATGCCTCAAGCACTGATTGAGAATTGGATTGACGATCTTCTCTTTGAAAAGCTCTTCGCCGACGCTTTTCTCATCGGCCTTGTCCTCACATCGGCGCGTTTTGCAAGCTTTGCCGGTGATTCTTTCCTTCCCGGTTAGTTCGTTGTAGGCCCAGATGCACTTCTTGAAAGACTTAGCTGCATCGTCAAGCCCTTCTATCGTCATTTCCTTTTCCTTAAGGTACGCGTCAAGGGCATTTACGAATTCCTCGGGGCAGTTGAACGTTCCCGCGATTTCCAAAAGCGCATTTGCGATGCCTTCATCGAACCGGTAATCCAAGGGGAAGCCCGCAAAACCGTCCATCTTCTTGTTGTATGCGCGCCTGCCCTGGTCCCTGTCCAGGCCCATGAGCTCATAGATCTTCTCGTTGGAAGCATATTTGGAATTCGGGCATGTTTCCCCAAGCCAGGACAGCATATCGATGATCTGATTAGAGTAGATTGCCACGGTTTTTCCTCCGAACCCTAGAAAGCCACGCTACTCGTAGCCGTTTTCCCTGATCCAATCCTTATTCTCGGCAAGCCATTTCTTTGCGAAGTGGAAGCCCTGCCGCCCCTGCTCGCGATCGTCTCGGGCGGCTTCGCGCACATACTTGAGGCCGAGTTCCGCATTCGGCGCAATGTCCATATCGGCCCTGATCCTGTTGCCATCGGCGTCGCGGACGGTTCTTTTGCGCAGGTCAGGCTCACCTTCTTCAAACTTGCCCACCAAAACTCGACCATACCAGTTTTGCGCAAGCAGGTTGCCCGCATTGGCAGCTTCGGCCATCATCTGAACGATGTCCTGGTCGGAATATAACTGGCCCGCCCCGGCATAATCGTCGCGCGCCATGACAGCGATGTGATAGATGGCGCTGTGGCTACCGCCCGTTCGCATGATCTTGTCGAACACGGGAAGGCACCTTTCATAGCGGCCGCTGTTGTAATCGTCGAGCGCTTTCAGGACCGAATCCTCGCCAAGGTCGATCGCGCTCGCGCTTGCTTCGGCCAGCGCGCTTCCGCTCTCACGCCCGCCAAGCGCGTTGGCAACCGCGATGATCTGCAATTCATGGAAATACGCCTGGGCATCAAGCGGAAGCGCTGCCTTCAGCTCGGCTGACGTGGGCCTTTCATCGCGCGCAACGTTCAGGCAGGCGGAAAGACAGCGCTTGATCCTCCTGTCCATGGCGCTGAAGGCGCGCTGCAGGCAGCAATCCAGCTCTTCTTCCGTAGACCCTTTCCCATACGTGCCGGAAAGAGATTCCCGAATTGCTCTGCGAAGCCCATCGACCTTTTCGCCTTCTCGGTCGTGCGCAAAAGCGTTCATCTCCTCCTCGGTCAAAACGAGGCCCCGTTGACGCGGATTTCTGATATAGCAGCTTTTGAGCTCGGTTCGAAGCTCGGGCTTCTCATCGAGAAGGTGGTTCTCGTGCTCGTCCGTCCAGTCTTCGTCATAGCCCAATTCGCCGCTTTCCTCGTCTTGGACGATTCCATAGGCTGGGAATTTGCAGATCTCAGCGCCGTTCAGCAGCGCGGTTTTGCCCGTCAGCGCAACTAGGATGGTTGCAGCAATCGAGTAGCTGTCGTCGCTTTGAGCCGAGTCGTCATCCTCGGAGAAGAACAGCTCCGGAGGCGCAAAACCCTGCGTTGCCAACGCGGGAGCTTCCTCTTCCGGCGCATAGGAAATGCCGAAATCGACCAGCCTCGGGCGCAATGCGCCGTCAACGGTTTCGATGAGTATGTTGTCCGGTTTGATGTCGTGATGAACCAGCCTGTTACGAGCGCCGTCCCAGGCAAACGCGCTGAACTCGATGACCTTCGCCAAGGTTCCCAGGACCTGCTCGACGGTCATCGGCCCATTGGTGATGAGGTACTGGGAAAGCGAAACCCCGTCGATCCACTCCATCACGATGCAAGGGGCCTCGACGATGCTCGCATCATCGCAGGACTCCACCGTGCCGAAGAATCTTCCCTCGGGCAAAAGCGCGAAGTTGCGGTAATCCTGAAGGGCGCGCCATTCGGTAAGGGCGGCCTCGTACGAGGTGAACGTCTTCAGCGCGAACGCCTTTCCGTCCTCCGTCCAGACCTTCCTCAGCACGCCTTGGCCACCGCAACATGCATCTTCGTCGGTGTCCAGGAAGAGCCTTGCGTTTGAAAGGCGAGCGCCGCCGTCATCAACCAAGGCCGAGCTAAGGATAACGTTGGGCGCGAAACCTTTCGCAGGGGTGCTTCGGCGCTGCGCGGCGCCGTTGTGCCGAGGCTCGCTCGCTTCGTTGGAGACTTCGCCGCCGGTTATCAGGCTTTTGCCCATCTCAGGTTCCTTCCACGCAGCGTTTGTCGATCAAAGCGATGGTTAGGATTCTACATCGTTGGGCTGGGCAAACTGTTGCAGTCGGGAAAATCCAGCTCCGTCAGGCCGCTGCAGCCGGCGAACATGTTATTGGGGGATGCAGCGGCGAGCCATGTTTGCGACCCCTTCGCCCTTTGCGTCCCTGCGCTCTTCACGTTCTCGCTTCCTGCCGGGCTGCTGGAGGACGCGGCGGCGGGCCTTGTTTACGAACCCCTGTGCCCTCCGCATCCGTGCTTCCCATTGAGGATTGCGAGACGAGCCACATTTGCGACCCCCTGTGCCCTTCGCGCCCACGCGCTTCCCGTTGAGGAACGCGGGGTGAGCCACGCTTGTGCGCCCCTTCACCCTTCGCCCTTCACGTTCACGCTTCCCGCTGGAAGGGATGCAGCGGGCCACGTCTGCAAAACCGTCTACGAAATGGAGACGTTGAGCCATCTCTCCTGCGGGCTGCCTGTGATGCGGCTCCCGTCGACAAGGGCGATGGAGCGCCCCTCGTCCACCTTGACCACCGGCGAGGTAAACGAGGGGTGCTGCACATACACGGGACGTCCGCTGCCGTTGGCCAGTATCCAGCGCGCCGATTCCGCCTCGTCGGGGCGAAGCGCTATCCCGACCAGCGAGAACACCTCGGACATGCGGCTGTTCCACGCAATGCCGAGCGATACCTCGCATTCGCAACAGGCGCTCAAAACGTGCACCGAAGAATACAGCGTGATGGTTTTGCAGCGTGCCGTCTCTCCCACTTCGTTACTCAATGTTGCCCCCTCATATATTCTTTCTGCCGCTTCTCGCGCAGCGGCCGCGCTCTTTTCTCGTAAACGCGAATATGGGATAAAGGGCGTGCACGGGGCGGAGGGCGCTTGTCGAATGCCCCTTCCATATGTGCTGGCCTTGCCTTGAGCGGGCGCGTTATGCGGCGTTTGCGAGCGTGATCACGACGCGACGGTCTACCTGAGCCTGGGACTCGTTGAAGCTGCCGGACGCCATGGAGCTTGAGCCTTCGCTGCCGCGGCCCGTGGCCGTGATTTTGTCCCCGGGGACACCGAGTAAGGACAGGGAATCCGCCACGGCGTTTGCGCGGTTTTGCGACAGCGCCCTGAGGAACTCGTCGCTGCGCGAGGGGCTGTCCGCCGTGTACCCCTCGACCGCCACCTTGTATCCCCCGCTCATCGCTGCCTGCGCGATTTCGCTCAACACGTTGGCGCTTTGCGCTTCGTCCGCATACTCGGCGCTGTCCCCCTTGAAGGTGAGGACGGCCGAGTCGAGCACGATCTGGGTCGACTCGCCTTTGGCCAAAGCGGGGATATTGAGGGAATCCGCGCGCAGGTCCACGATGTCGGTATCGGGCAGCTCGTCGTCGCAGCCGAGGGCCTCGAGCGCATCGGTGGCGACAACGGCCTTGCCGCCGCCGGCGTTCACGATGCCCGCGTAGAGGTTCTCGAGCGACTTCTTCGCGCTGGGCGGGATCGCCTGGTTCCCGGTGCTCTGGCCCAGCCCGTAGAAGATCACGGTGATGCCGCTGTAATCCGAGATGGCGCCGATGGTGCGAAGCTGCTCGATGGTGCCCTGCGGGTCGGCGGCCAGCAGCTCCTGGCTTGTCGCCAGCAGCCCGGTGTTGGACAGCCCGCTGGACACGACGCAGATGGTCTTGGCGCCGTCGCCGGATCGGGCGTTGAGCTGGCCCGCCGCTTTGTTCAGGGCGGCCAGCAGGTCGATGCTGCCCGTTGCGTCGCGAGCGTCGCAGGCCGCGCGCAGGTAGTCTGCCTTGAACGACGAGAGCTCGTCTTCCTTGGCGCGCTCCGAGTTCTTCGTGCCGGCGTAGACCTTGCCGCGCAGGTCTGAGCCGTCGGGCACCAGGTACCCGACATACGACTCACTCTCGATGGCGGCCATCGCATGAGACAGCGCGCTCACTGGCAGCTTGAACGCCTGGCCCTGGGATGCGGCGGTGACGATGACCACATCCTGGGGGTTTGCGGCCTCGGACGCGCTGATCGACTGCTCGGAGACGGTGTAGTGGCCGGGGACGTCGCTCGACGAGCCCGAGCATCCGGCAAGGAGGAAGGCCGTCGATGCCAGGACGAGGGCGAAGGCGAAGATGCGGGCGCGGTTGCGGGCGTGGGCGCAGATGCCGCCACGAGCGAGGGTCTTGCTGGTACTGTTCATGGTGCGTTCTCCGTTCTTCATCGATTAAGCGGGGTTTTGCGGGTTGGCCTATTCGCCGGCATTGCCGGCTGCGACATCGTGCGCCTGCAATTTCTCCAGGTGCAAGTCGCGCATCTTATTGAGGTTTGCCTCGAAGTTCTCGAGCTTTTCGCTGATGGCGGCCGTGGCGGCATCTCGAGCATCGTCGATCGCCGAGACGTAGCCGATGAAGGCGTTCTGAAGTTCGCCCGATTTGCCCAAGAGTTCCTGGAAGACCACCTCATTGCCAGCCGATGCTGCGGCGGCCGACTGCTTCGCCGCGGCGATGGCTATATCGGTCGCGGCGGCAACGTGCTCGGGAAGAGCCTCCTCCATAAGCTGGACGCGCTCGGCCTGGGCGCGGAAGCTGTTCGCCGCTTGCTGGAGCTTGATGGTCTCGTACAGGAAGCTGAGCACCGCCTCGCCGCCCGCGGCCGCGAGCATGATCAGGCAGAAGCAGACCAGGGAGGGCGAGACGCCCATGGCCGAGCCGTCGATGCCGGTGGCCCCGGCGCCCGCCTCGGTCACCGCACGGAGCGTCGCCGCAAAAGTCGCGACAAGCCCGGCAAGCGAAAGGCACACGATGCAGGCGGCCTTGTCATTCGCGGCAAGTTTGCGCGCAGCCACCGAGGGCAATGCGAGGAGCAGAAGCGCCTGTGCGAGCGATATCAATATCGCCATCGTTTGGCTGCCTGCGCCCCCTCCGCCATCGCCGCCGAAATCCTGAAACAGAGGAAACGGGTTCACGTCCAAAAAGGTGCAAAACGCAGCGTAATCAAGGGCGGCGTTCGACAGGCAGAGCAGTCCCAACAGGGCAAAAACGGCAAGCTTTTTCATTTTTCAGCTCCTTTGTTCAGCAGGTTCATTTCGCCAAGCGCATCCTGCTTCATCACGTGAAGCTCCGCCGCGTAGGTGGTCGTGAGCGCCTCGAGGTAGCGGCAATAAGCCTCCTCGATTTGAGCCAGATGAAGATCGAGCAGGGCGGCCGTTTCCTCTGCGAAGATGCCGGTTCCGCTGCTGTGGAAGGCCTCGTACATCCCAGATCGGGTGATCTGACGGTCGCGGAGCGCCTCGTAGTCGGGCTCGGCGGGAAGCTCGAAACCAATGCCGCAAAACGCCTTGCGAAGCTCCTTCTCTGAAACGACCTGGCCTTTTCCGAAGTGCGTTGACACTTCGGGGCTCTTTCGGCCCGCTATCAGTTCCTTGATGGTCATTGCCACACCTCCTCGATATCGTCCTTATTGCCCAGCACGCCTGGGAGCATGTACGGGGGCTCCAATTTGCGTGCGCGGCTCTTCAACGCCCACTTCAGGTGGGCACAACCCTGACGCTGGTAATTGGCCTTCACGTAGCTTTTTGCGGCCTCAACGCTTGCTTCGACGCGCTCGGCAAGCTTTTGGGCACGATCGAGCAGCGATGCCCACTCGTCTGCGTCAGCCGCCGCGCTTGCAGACTGGGCCAACAGGCGACCGCGCGCAACGTTTTCGTCGTGGAGCTTCACCGAGGCGCGATCGTCCTCGCTCAAACCGGCAAGATTTGCGTCATCAACCTCGACCGGGACCTGCGCCGCCTCCGAGCAGCGGCCTGCCTTTTCGCGGGCCGAGGCGTAGAAGGATTCCGCAGCCGCCACGACCTCGTCCGCATAAGCGACCAGACCGGCATATTCGATGTCCTGAACGATCATGTCCTGCGCCGTCGAGGCTTCAAGCTCCCCAAGGAACGGCGAGACGATGACGTGGGTGTCCTCGAACTGGGTGCACTGTCGCGCCCAGAGGAAGCCCGTGAGCTTCTGCACCAGGCGCTTGGGAGCGAACAGCTTTCTGTTGCTGATGCTTATGCCCTTCTCCCCGAACTTCTCGAGGTTTGCGTCGAGCCATAGCAGGGCTTGCTCCACGTCCTGCTTCGAGGCCAACGATTTGGGCTTGGTTATCTTCTGTGTTACATATACGCTCTTGGGAACCATGCCGCTGCTCCTTCCCTACGTGCCGACGATTCCTTGCAGAGACGATCGCGGGAAACCCCGCCTGACGCCGTCTCTGTAGAAGAATGTACCGGGCAGACCACACCCGCGCTAAGGGCACAGTCAGGGCACCAAAGGGCAGCAAGCGGGTTAGGGGGCACTTTCGATTGGTTGGATTTGCGTACGTTGATGGGTGGTTTGAGCATGGCAGCCAGCTTCTCTTGGCAAGGGGGCATACGAGTTGAACAATCTTCCCTTTTGGGATTAGGCTCTCGGATACCGGATTAATCATCCTAAAAGGGAAGATTCTATCGAATTATGCTAAAATATTCCCAAATGGTACTTTCAATGAGAAGAGGCAGAGGATGGACGGCTTTCTTCCTCCTAAACCTAAAGCTCCCAAGGGCAAAATTCGCGAGGCTTCCGACCTTGGCGCCATGTTGCGCGAACGCCGCAAGGAGCTAGGGCTCACGCAAGTAGAGCTAGCGCAAGCATGCAAGTGCTCCCCTCGCTTCATCGGCGAGCTTGAGCGCGGGGTTGCCGGCGGGAACATCAAGCAGGTCATCAGGGTTTGTCGCGAGGTCGGCATCGACCTATATGCCACAGTAAGGGGGCGTTGATGGAGATTGCCGTTTACCGCGATTCCGCAGCAGGACGCTTGCCCATAGCGCGCATCGAAGCCGCCAAAGATGGGTCGAATGCTTCGCTCTCATACAGCCCCGAATACCTGCGTTCACACCAGAACATCAACGACCTGGGAATTTCCGAACGTTTGCCGCTTCAGGAAGAAGCGTATGCTTCCGAGGAAATCTCACCGTTTCTGCAGGGCCTGCTTCCCGAAGGGGAAACGCTTGGCAATCTGGCGCAGATGTACCAGGTCGCACGAAATAACTGGCCAATGCTCCTTCAGCGTCTCGGGTGCGAAAGCGTGGGGGCGCTGACGTTCGTGCCTGAAGGCGAAGACGAAAGCAGTTACGAGCCAGCGTATCGTCCATTGACGGAGCAAGACATTCTCGTCATGCGCCGCAACCCTGCTCGCGCGGCGACCGAAGTTGCAAGCTCGACTCGGCTTTCGCTGTCCGGTGCGCAATCGAAGGTTGCCTGGACTCTGCCCGAAGGCATTGACGCTGGGTCGGCGCAGCTTGAAGATTGGACGGTTCCGTACGGCAGTGCCGCCTCCACGCACATCATCAAAATGTCGCGTAAAGGGGAAGAAGATTTGGCCGTCAACGAGCTGAGCTGCTCGCTTTTGGCGAAAGCGTGCGGGATCGACGTCGCCGAAGTCAGCCTTGTGCCCGGCGTTCCGGGCGCTATTGCCGTGACGCGCTACGATAGACGTTGGTTGCGCGCGAGCGACATAAGCAACGGAGCAGTTATGCGTCTTCACCAGGAAGATTTTTGCCAAGCACTCGGGCTTCAGCCGTTTTATAAATATCAGCCCAGCGGCATTGCTGCCGACTACATCGAATACGCCGCAGACCTTATCGACGACGCTTCCGATGCGCCCGTCGAAGATCGTTTGGAGTTCGCGAAGCGTTTGGTTTTCAATTATGCGGTGGGAAATGCCGATGCGCACCTCAAAAACAGTTCGCTGCTGTACAACGAGACGTGGACTGGCCGCAGCTTGGCGCCCATGTATGACGTGACGTGTATTCCGTTGAGCGGGTATTCCACGCGAATGCCGTTCGACATTGGAGGCCATAGAGAGCTGGCTGAAATAGACGAGCACGACATCATGGCGATTGCACTTAGCTGCGATGTCTCCCTTAGCGCATTCGATCAGGTTGTAAGAGAAGTGGTTACCGGCTTCGAAGCGCCTTCTTTCGTTACCGAGGATGAATCAGTGGCAGCTATGGCGGAGCAAGTGCTTGCAAACGCAGCCCCGCGCATCGCCGTGCTGCGGGCGTATCTGGGTTAGAACGTTTGCGCAAGATGCCAACACATCCAAAGGGTGACGAGTAGCGAGTCGCAACCTTACGAAACGAGAGGAGGACGACTCGCTGCTTGAGGCGCGGAACGGACTTGTGTATCGGAAAGGCAGAATCGCTCCTATACGCCACAGCGATTATCAGCCCGGACGCCACCCCCGTCTTCTGCGTGTAAAATCGAACCAATCGATCAGCTATCAAAAGGACGTCACATGGAGATACCTAGCACCCTGTGCAGCAACCTCTACGATTTCGCATTTTGCCCCGAGCCCTGCTACGACCGCCTGGTCGACCTTGCCGACCCCGAGGACTGGGGCTTCAACAACCGCATTCTCAAAAACTACCTGTCGTTCTCGTTTAGCCGCGCGGTGTTCCTAACCGAGCGCGACGCGAACCAGACCGCGCCGTCCAACCTGCCGTTGGTGTTCGACGACGGACGCTGCCTGTTCAACACCGGTCTGTACACGCGCCGCTATGAGAACATCTACGGCCTGTTCGAGCCCAACACCAGGGCCGATGCGCGTCAACACTGGTTTTTGAAGGGCTTCTTCAAAGAGAGCGACCCCATGCTGGTCGCCTTCGAATACCTTCCCTGCCGCGTGCACTTTGCCGAGGATCCCTCCGAGCTCGTCTTCGACTACCGCCTGCCCATCCGATCCAACATCGACCACATCTTAGGCGATGAGGAGAATCTGACGCGCATTCCTGCCAGCCTCATGGGGGAGGATAACTCGCTGCTGCTGCGTCGCGCCTTCGAGGGCGCCGTCGCCGAAGCCGCCCGCCGCGCCGCGGCAAACTACACGCTCGCCGTGCCGCAGTTCTACAGCGGCCGAATCCAGCTGCTTCTGCCGCTGTGCCTGACCAGCGACAAGCCCGAACTGGCGCTGACCATCCAACGCGAGGACGGCTTCTACGCCGCGCGCACCTGCCTCACGATCGAGATGGCCTACAACAACGCGCGACTCATCTGCCGACCCGAGACCTCGTGGATTAAACGGTAGAAGCTGACGCGAGCTCATTGACGCCGACTGAGGAAGCAGGGCGAATTCGATCGTCGAAGCCGCCTGCAAATGAACTGCGCCCCAAAACTGCAGTGAACCCCTATAGGAGAAGCAGAGCATTGTCTGTCTAACTATAGGGGTCCTTTGCAGAAATGGGAGGCAGTTCAAAACTTCTGGGCGGTTTCGCAGGTCGAATCAGCCCGAAACTCCGCAACACAGCGGCGTTTCCCCAGGTCGGCGAAGCCGACAGTGAACAGCCTCCGCTGAGAACCGCCCAGGAGTCCAGGACCCATGGCGAAATCGGCGCCCATTTCCTGCGAAACCGTCCAGGAGTCGCGGGGGCACGACCGAGGGTAAAGTCACAGCAGCCATAAGCGCCAGCGCGAACGCAACCCATAACCCAGCAGGGTGCGCCCGCGTTCGAAGACATCCGGTCGAGGCGGCTTGCACCAACAATCAGCGCACTACTGCGCGAACAGGAACGCTATTTCAAATCTTCCTTTAACCTAAGCGAGGCGACAAATCCATAGGGATCGATAGCAGGAAGAGTTTGCTTCCCCACAATGCTTTCCGCGGTTATATTTTCCACAACGGCCCGTATCTTGCCGTAAGCAATAGACACCGTATTGGCCATGACGAACGCATCCCTTTCGCTCTCATCCACAGTAGATAAAGAGACTTCCGGTATTGCCACGACGATGCCAAGTTTGCAAGAAGCAGAAAGGGCCGGTTCGACACCTTCCTTATCAATCGTCCAGTTCCCCACGGCCTCAAGCACGCATTTGCACACGCGATTACCGTTATCCAGCATCGGCGAAGCGAATGAAGAATTCATGGTCAAGGAGAGGTGCGTTTCCCCGCCCGAGAATCCATCTGCCACCGATAAGTTGAGCCCGAGCACTTTCGAGTCAACGATTTCCACGGGCGAAATCCAGTTTCCCTCTCTCATGCCGCAATCCTCCCCAACGACAGAGTAGGCGCCTCTTTGGCACTGAAAGAAGCGCTTGAGCTTCTAGAAACAAGCGCGCCGGTCGAAAACGCGCCACCGCATGATTCAACCACCGGTATTTCCTTAGAAATATGCACGGTATCCGTACCATTTTCATCATCTAGGCCAACGTAATCAACGTCGCTGATTTCCGTTAACCGAATGGATGAGACTTCGCAGCCTAAAGCGACTGCAACCTTAGCCATGGTCTTAAGCGTCATATTGGAATTCTCAGTAAGCAGCTTCGATACCGCCGCGGGACTTACACCGAGCAACTCGGCCAAATCCTTGCGCTTGAGTCCTAGCTTTTTGAGGCGCATGAACACCTCCGCCTCAAAATCCAAGGCCATCTTGGCCGCAACATTATCAAAAGACGGCTTTAAAGGCTCGTCGACACCTAGGAACTCCTCTCGCGACACCTTCATAGCCATGTTATTCACCATCCTCTATCAGTCGAATCGCCTCTTGGGCCAGCGGCTCTACTTGCTTCAGCATTTCATTCATGTTCTTATGCTTATGAGACTCAAAAGCATCTAACATCACAAAAGCCCTTTGCTTCTTGCTCCAGTAAGTAATCACTCGCCACGTTTTTCCAAACCTACGTATTTCGATAAGACTCAATTTTGTGTTTCTAACCGTATCGAACCGATTTGTACCGAATGCGAAATCGACCCCAAGCTCATACCCAAGCCCATCGATTCTCTCAATCAAATCGTAAAGCGCACTCAGTGCATTTAGATCCTTTTTGAACCTCTTCTGGAGAATGTTTTTCTCAGAAGCATCTCCTTCATTAACGAGCAGATAAAAGAAATCAGCTATCTGCTCAAGCCGCCAATTGCCTTCCCCCATCTACTCTCCTTATTGATATAACGATAGTATAATTAACCTACAGGTTAATTAAATTCAACGCAACCTATTTTGAAAAAAGTAGCACTTTCAGCCGCCGATATTGAAGCGATCAAAGTTTCTTGGGTAAAGAGAATCGCCGAGCAGCATCTGTTCAACAAGTCGAAGAAACTAGCCTCCTTTATCGAGTATACGTCGGGGACCGTACGGCAGTTTAACCTGATTAAACGGGCGTCTTTTCCGTTGCTCCAAGTTTAGTCTCGATGCCGCTTAGGTCCGTAGGAAATTTTTCTCGAAAATCGAGCTTGCTATTCCTCGGAAACAAAGTATCCCCACTTCAAACGCGCGCAATCAAATTAGCGCCGAAACTTTCGACAGCAGGTTTTCGACGTTAAACGCAAAGATATGCCGACATAGAAGCGCTCATGCCGTCCGACCTCCATGCGCGTGCGCTACTCCCACCGCACGAATGCGAGCTTGACCCGCTTCCGTCCAGCTTCACTTCGCCCGTAACGCCACTGGATTATAGATAGGGACCCTGTTCTCCCGGCTTCGCAACGCTACGAAAGATTCGTGAACCCAAGATCTGAGAGCGTCGCACCGGCGACGCGGGCATTTAACGCACCTTTCAGGCCTTTTTGGATCATTTTGGAAACAACATTTCCATTGGACTTGATCATTGAAGCGCCGGCCGTGGTACCGGTATTGCTATAGGAATCTAAAGTGACGTCTTTGCCGTATGAATAAGACGGCAAATCGAGTTTGCCAGAGCCCGATTCACTCATGCTCTGACCGAGGATCTTTATCTTCTCGCTCGCTGAGAAGTCGGCGGTCGTCGAACCATGATGAATGGTGGTGATGTACGACGCCTCGCTGCCAGCGGTAACGCCGCCGTTGTATTTCTGCTGCAACGAGCACTTGATATCGCCGTTCGCATAGCCCTCCACCGTCCATGTGACACCTTCGCCCTCTGTGGTCTTGTACGGGCCGTCGGTGACGAAATGGCTGACAAACAGGTTGTAGCGGCAGTCGCTCATCTTGGCGTCTACCCCATCAATCTTCCAAAGAGCATTGCCACAAATCAAAATCAACCCACTCGTCGAAGGTAATAGAGTCGCGGTTGCGACGGGTTTGCCAGTAGCAGGTCATGCCCGGCTTCACCAGCA
>ERZ1034917.303-NODE-303-length-45651-cov-8.286231_pt1 | contig 45651 bp, 43 predicted proteins | sample MGYA00520605_ERZ1034917 | MGnify/ENA primary metagenome ERZ1034917 (study PRJEB33766, sample SAMN09781784) | gut metagenome | biome: gut microbiome | host: Homo sapiens | place: Madagascar | study: EMG produced TPA metagenomics assembly of the PRJNA485056 data set... | reverse complement strand
TAAAAAAAATGAAAGGTACCAAAAGAAAATTAGTAATCTTAAATAAAGTCGATAATAGTGAGGGAAAAAAACTATTAAAGACTGGAAAAATATATAAAGGGACCCTCGTACATTGTTATGGAGGTGACGACGATGATTGGTTGGACGACACCGTCCTCGTCGAAGATTAAATTAAATAGATAATAAAAGAAGGTGACCATATAGTCGTCACCTTCTTTTTTTTGTTAAAATAGACGTAAATCCACTTCTCCCATATCATCATAGTCATCGATCATGCTTGATGGTGTATTTGCATAAATACCTTCTTTTACAAGTCCTGCATTATGAAGACGATAGCTTTCTTTCTGGGATTCACGTTCTGCTCTCGCAAGTTCTTCTTCAAATTTGAAAAGTTCAGCTTCCTGTTTCTCACGCTTCTTAGCAGCAGCAATAAGTGCTGGATCTACTAAAGAAGGATTAATATCTTCTGGTCGTTTTAAGCCGGAATTGTTTAGATCTTCATCACGAGCACCTCTTGTAATACCAAAGAGTGCTAAATTGTCTCCATGATAATATACATAAAGAGCAATTAAATAACTCATGATGGAGTCATCGTGAACTATGTAGACTATATCACGCTGAATTTTTTTCAGCCCTCCCGTTTCGGATTTCTCCTACATTTCGCCCGCAAGGGGCCTACTCGCTTCGTGTAAGTATTTCAACTTACCTTATTTTCATTATCTATAAAGATAACTAGCTTTCCCTAGTCGTTGAACTCATATCTTATCTTCGTAAGATACTTCGTTGCGTCGATTGTCCTAATCATAACCTTGATTACCGTATCTCCGGAGTTACCCTTTGCCCCAAGTTTGTCACCACACTTGGTTGGTAGTTATGATCCTTTTAGGATTTCCCGCAATTAGAGAGGTTTACCGTACGCCTCACGATATTGTAACATATACTCTATTCAAATAGATCTTATTTTATTGACGTACCACCGGCTTCAATTTTACCATTCGGTTTACGTACTAAACGAGACAAATCTCGAATAACGTTGTGTGAAATGAAATCATCTTTATTTTCCGAAACACGTCGAGAAAGGATTGCAAACATAGAATCACGAGACTGACCTTGTGTATAAACACCATAATAGGATTTTACTCGTGCTTGTGTCTGCAAGATCGAAGTCATATCCTGTGCTTCTCGAAGTTTTTCTTCCAGTAAGTTTTTATCTCTATCAAAATAGAGATTATTCATAATTGGACTATTGGTATTTAAGAAGAAATCAATAATACCATCACCGATACTATTACGCTCAATACAAACACATGCTTTTGGAATGTGCTGTACGACAAGTTCTGTAATGATTTGCTCATAGATGGTCTCACCAACATAATTACATTCAAATTCTGCTGCTGGACGTAACGTATATGGATTAATAACCGTAATCGCATTATTATCTCCTACCGTACCTGTGGAACAGTCAACTCCAACTAGATACGGAACTCTTCGATCCAATTTTTCATATAGATCGAATTTAAAATATTCTCTGATCCAGAGTTCATCGATCGGTTTATGTTCGGTTTCAACGATGTATTCGATATCTTCTTGTGGATATGGAGATAAGGAAGAACCGTGTAGTCTCTGTAAAAGAATTTCTCGTCGTACTACAAGAGGATCGCCAATACCAGCTGCGGTTTCTTTTAACCACTTCTGTGAAAGACCGATCTGATAATACTGATATTCAATATAGAGAATATGATTGCATTTTTCTCCTTTACTCTCAATATACTCCAGTACCTGTTCATTCGTCCAATCATAACATTTTTCTGTCCATACTTGAGTATTGTCAAGTACAGTTTGTGCTGCCATACCTGCTGCAGTATCAAGGTCGCCGGGTGTACCACCATTGTTACGAGATTAATCGCTACTTAATCCCTTCTATATGTCACCATATAAGTTCAGACTATATCTTCATCTCTATTATAAATAATAGAGAGCTTCCCGTTTCGAACCGCTTGGTCCTACCTTTCGTCATAAAGACCTACTCCTGAATATACTATATTCAGTTTCCCTAGTCGTTGAGCATATACTTAACTAGTTATTTTTAATAACCGTACACAGCTAAATATTCTACCATTTATACTAAATAACTAATCAAATACTTCGCTGCGGATTGTCTTAATAACTCCGTTCCAATTATAAGGGATCCCCGCATTAGAGAAGACACTCTACATAATCACTTATGCAGCCACGCATTTCCACGTAAATATACGACCATACATACCACCATTTATCTTAGAGTTTTTAGCAGCTGTTTCATAGGTTGAATATGAGTTGGATATAATGGTATCAATATGACTCGTAAACTCAGGCTCATCAAAATGTAGAATTGGGGCGGTCAAACCACGGGCAAGAGACAAAGCCGTTTCATAGGAAGTTGCTTTGGATTTGATACGAATGGAATTCTTCGTGACAGGATGCTTCATATAAGTCGCATTCATAGAATGCTTTACTTTCTTTCCATCCTCATCAATATAGTACTCGAACTTCATATATTCAGGCAAGAGTTCCATTTGGTTCTTTAGACGCTGTAAGTTTGCTTTCGCATTATCTCCATCCTTATTAATGAAAATAAACTCAGAGTTTGAAGTACCAAAAGAATATGCCCATAACTGAATTGCCAAAGCGGACTGTGTCTTTCCTTTCTCACTACGTTTACTCTATCTCTCGATAGACGCTCAGATCATATCTTCATCTTGGTTTTCCAAGAGCCTCCCGTTTCGGTTTTACCCTACGATACTTGCTTCGTGTAAGTATTTCAACTTACCTTATCTTCTCTATCGAGTGATAGATAGCTTTCTCTGATCGTTGAACTCATATCTTATCCTACTAAGATACTTCGCTGCGTCGATTGTCTCTATTTTCAACCTTGATTACCTATATCTCCGGAGTTACCCTTTGCCCCAAATTTCTTTGGTTGGTAGCTGAAACTTAACAAGACGTCCCCGCAATTAGAGAGGTTTGATACACATGTCACCATGTGCAGAGGCAGAAATCCGCCTCGGTAAACAAAGCCATGAATCATATCCATGTATCAGGCACCAGGCCTGTGCAATATTACCACGGTTTGCTTTATAAGGAGTAGACGTTCCACCCTGTGCTGGTATACGTGCGATTTCTCGTAAGTAATACCAAGGGTTTACTTTACATTCAGTCATTATAATTGACACTTGCTCTTTGGTAAGAGTAGAGTGTCCATCTGCATCCACAGCATAAGGATCAATCGTAACAACACGAGGATCCTTTACTTCCAACATAAAATAGCAATGCTCAATTCCCAATTTCTGCAAATCAAGTGCTACCTGAATGAAGGAACGATTTCTTGTTCCAAAGTCATATAACTTTGATCCAATACGATTAATTCTTGGAGCTGTATTCGGCTTACGTCGAACAACAGGAACGGTTCCAAGATTCATCATAAGTATCACATCCTTTCCATTCATGATATTGGTTGGTTAATTAGATGTGCTAAATGAAGGATTTTAAGACGTAAATTGATTTGAGGTATTGATATATGATTTCTGTGAATCTTAGAGATAATCATTTCAAATATAAAATAAAAAAGAAAGGAGGAAATGGTTATGGGTATTTTAAATAAGATTCTGAACAACCAGGATGCCATTCAGCAGGGCGTCATGGTTGCACAAAAATTGGGAGGGGTCTATCATAATGATAGACCTTCCAAGGTCCGTCAAAATCCTGATGGATCCACTACAATAATTCCGGGTGATGCTGGCATCCGGACCGGCAACAACGTGTTTGCCGGATGCAAAACTTGGGCTGAAGCAGAGCAGCTCGAGTGGAAATTTCGGTTTGAAGCTCTGCGAGAGTTTTTGGAGATGTGTACATCTCCAGATGGCTCGTATAACGAGCATAGGAGGAAAATCACTTGTGATTTTGCCTCAAAACTGGGTCTCACCCTCTTCATTGGAGGGTTCCAAGAGACCCTAAAAGAGAATTATGCAGCGTGGGAAGATGGGACAACTTTCAACGTTGCATTGATGGAAGCCCCGTACACGTTTGGGGCTTCCATCAAAGGGTCATCCGGTGACTGCCTGATGACCTATACATTTCATGTGGTAGCGGATGAATACGGACAGCCGGTTGTCCGGTACTATATGAAAAAAGTTCTTGAAAGAGGGAAAGATGCTGATGGGAATCTTATCAGATTCATTCCCTCTATCAAGGATAAAGAATCCATCCTCTTTTAAGAGGATGGATTTCTTTTTTTGTATTCTCTAAGAATATTCATTAGTTTGTCAGTTCCTTGGATTAGATCCATTCCATGATTTCCCTCATCATAACTCTCATCGACAATGCCAATGAGGTCAAATATTTCATGCTTTATTCCTTTTTGGTTTCGTTTAATAATCTCTGCTAAATTTAAGCTCAAAAACTCTAACCGTCTCACCTGTTCAGCATCAATTCTACTCTGATCCAAGAACTCGAATAAATTAATTCCAATACGAAAAATCGTGTGAAAGTCTTCTAAGAATTTATTTATCTCTGGATTCATTATCATATTAAAATGTAAATACGGATAGCTAACTATTTGCGTATGAAACTCTTTGTATGAAAGAAATCCGCAATACTGTATACTACCCGACTGTTTCGGAGCAATTGGTACTGCTCTATGAAAATCGTATCCTGGCTCACATACCTTATCATTTTCATCTACACTACCAATCATATAATGTGTACTGTCGAGGGTTTCTCCAAGATACCCTGCTGACCATAAGCTCTTTCTTAATAATTTTAGACGTTCCAATACGTCTAAACAAATATCTTGTAAATATGAGTAGCGCTCCATAATTCGTAAGATACAATCATTCATAAGAGTTATGATCTCAATTCGTTTAAATGATATCTCTGACCAGTATTCTTCGGATGCCGAAATTGTTTCAATCTTGCTAGTCTGATAGCTATCCAACTGATATCGAATATATTTGATACTGTCGTAAAATAAATCGTATAAATACATCGCAGCAAGAAAAACTTCTACATGCATACCCGGTACTAAATTACAATAGACTGGAATCCGGTGTTCCCATGCCCAAATCGCTTTCACCATCCAAGCAGATAATGGAAATGAATCATCCGTACGAAGATCTACTAAAAATGGACTATCGGAACTGGTGTGAATATTTTCTGGTACGGTCATAATTTCTCTTAAAAAGTACCAACGGTTAAATACTATTTCGGTTGCGATTAGAGCACAACGATCCTGACACGCATTCCACCGATCTACTATTTTCGCCTCTTTATTATTCAGGGAAGTTCCGGCGGTATGTTTTGCACTTACATCCGTGTATTCTTGTTTCAATTTTGTATATTCTTCACTCATTGTAATCGGATCGACTGCTTCCACTCTTGCATCCTCAGTTCGATAAATAAGAGGTCCGATATCAACCCCTTCTTGATCAAATACTTGTTTTGCAACGAAATCAAATGATTTGTTTCGACTCATCTTAATCCTCCTTATAATTTGATTTTATAGAGTTGTGACCTGAATAATAGGGTTTAAAAGGGAGAGTCTATTTGACTCTCCCTTATTTTTATCCTTCGTATCCAGCTGGATATGCGACGTAAATATCTGGTAATTTCGGCGGTACTGATTTTTTCATCGCTTTATCTCTTAAAAGCTCCAGTTGTTTTTTAACGCTCAGCAAATAATTGACACCATGTGGTACATTATATTTTTTAGAAGCGGTTGGATCTTCTAAGATATCCAGATAGAAGTTCACCATATCCATTTTATTGTGAATATAAGAAACGATCATCATCTTATCTACATCAGAAGAAATCTGATCGATCTTCAGATCGATGTAATCCAGATCATATGGATTGATCTTTTCCAATTTCTTCTTTCCAAATAATCCGAACTCTCTCATATATACCCCAGTAGGAGTTGCACGAGAAAGCAAATCGTTCAAATGTCGTTCTTTCATTCCCTCTCGAATATAAAATTCCTGTCGGGAGGAATTTTCATAGGTAGATTCATCCACAAACCATAATCCATAGATATCTACTAAGGTAGATTCCAGATACGGAGAATCTACGTACTCTCGTAAAGTTGTTAACTGATCTTTTACCAAATCGGTTTTTCGATCCTGTAAGTTCTGTAAGGTTTGTAAAGAAAACTGGGTTGTCTGTCTCATAGCCTCGTCTGGAGTTTTCTTCATGGAAAATTTTGGATTTTTGGTAAGTTTACTAAGTCCAGAGATAAGATCTTTCGCATAGCCAAGTTTTTTTGCATACTTGTCGGCTTTGATCTCCTCTCTTAAATTTGGTCCCTTCTGATCCACAATACAGGAATTTATAATTGGAAGAGACATAACGGAACGAAATACTTTATCCTTTAACATGAGTTTTGTCTGCATAGAAGACTGTGCATATTCATATTGCAGGATGGTAATAATTCGACTTGCAATCGTCTTAGATTCTACCAAGTGTCCTACTTCATGTAACAGCATAGCAGTCAATTCTCGTGTTGTAAAATTCATTTCAGGTTGCAGAATGGACGCATCTAATTCGATGGTCCAAGATGTATTTTTCTCCCATAAACTTTGAATCGTTGCAAAATTACTATTTCCATTTGCAACCGCAGCGATGATTTTATCCGTGGTTGAGCGCTCTGGGAATATACTCATAACAAACATAGGAGCGTCTGGTTTATGAGGTACCACATAGCCGGAAAACGTATCACCAAAGCATTCATGAAGTGTATCTGTAATCAAAGACATTCCAGAACGAGAGGTGGGGGTTTCCGTCAGTACCTTAAAAGCGTTTTCCAGAGTTCTTAAATGCTCAGGTTTAATATTACGATCTCTCATTGCTTCCGGGGTCCCCTTTCTAATATTTATACATTAATGAATTGTATTTTATCTTTTAAACAAAGCAAAATATCGACTAGTAGAATCAATTCTACTAGTCGATAATGTTTCCTATGCAATCCGTTTCATGTTCTTCTAGTTTATCGGATCTCCCATTCATTTCATATTCTGCTAATGTATGAGCAAGTTCCGTCATCTTTGCATACACAGCATTGAACTTTGTACGGAAGTCCTGATAGGCTTCTTTTTTAGAAGATCCATATCCCTCGATTGTAGAGAGATCGATAAAAGTCTCTTCAGTATCTAAAAGACCTGATAAACTCACTTCATGAGATTGCCATTTCTCTTTACCATCGTTATAGTGTGCTAAATACATAGTATTTTCTCCTTTTAATCATAAGGCGAGATGACATGATAGAGTCGTTACTGCTTCTGTATAACACAGCCAATTTATATACACATATAGGAGTTTTTAAACATGCCTATCCTTGGGAATGCAACAAATTCCCGTATACATATCACGTCATCTCTAGTAAATTGTATTCTTTCTATTGATATATCATTTTCTTGAATTTATAAGAAAGGAGGTGAGAATATGAGTTCTTATACATTACATCAGTTACCTATGGTACTGAGATACGTTGCTCCGAACAACGTATCAAAAGTGTTACAAGTAATTGATTCAGAGTATGGTAAGGGAATTGATTCGTATAATCGATTCCTGGATAAATGCCGTCAGTGCAATAACGACGCGTATCCGTCTTACCTAAACTAAATCATATGGGGAGTCAACGTACTTCCCGTATTTTTTTTGGTATTCTCACCTCTAATGCATTGTCTACCATGGGATAAAACTTTAAAGTACCAGGGTGTTTTTAAGGCACCCTGGTACTAGTGATGTGGTTATTTAGGATAATTTTATACAAAAAAAAGGAGAACCCATCCATTCCTTTCACGCTCGGAATGGTTATGGTAAAAGTATGAAAAAATGCCAGTTCGGTATTCCCTGCAATACCCCGGCGAAGCCGAGACGCCATTTCTCGGCTTACTAGAATGTTTTAATTTGATCAGGAGTATGAATAGGAGGTATCGACGTCTGTCGATACCTCCAAAAACTCACACTGTAAATTAGTGAGCGTATGTCATATTGATATACTGCTCTGCATTTACGATGCCCAGCTGCGCCTGAATACCCTGGATACATGCGTTTGTATAACGGGATACACCCATCAGGTTTGTCATAGATCCGCCTGGTTTGTTTGGATCTCTGTACGCGGAGTTCTGAGCTGTTAAAATGTGGGTAGTATATTTGTAATGCTTGAATGTGAACTGCTCATTAGATGTTGGGAATGGAATGATTCTCAGTCCTTTGTGCATCTTATGAGTACCATCATATTTAGCAAGTACTTTCTTTGTGGAAACAACCTGCACCTTAACATCGCCGGATGTCATGATACCATAGCTGTAGTCCAGTTTAACACCGTTGATTGTATTTCCTGGTCTTGTAACCCAATTTACCTTCGGGTTCAGGAAGGAAATGTATCTCGGGTTGCCGTAGATTACAAATGTAAAGCCGTCCAGCTTAGCGGAATCAGCAATATCTGTAATGATACGATCGATCTTGAATTTCAGCATTTCGCTGATGTACTCATTCGGCAGAGCAGTTGTGATGGATGTAGAATCACAATCAAACTGGTCTTCCAGAATGAACGGGTCGAAGCCAAGGATGTCGAGTTCGACACCTTTGTACTCTTCGAATTTCCGATCCAGCCATGCAAGGATATCAGAATCCTCCTGCTGTACCAGATACTCTGTCAGGTTGTTGTAGGATTTTCTGTAAAGGTCGATATCCATCAGTGCCTTTGTATCTTCCAGCTCCTCAAGAGAGTAGGAGATATTTGCACGGGAACCATCCTCAATCTTCCACTCAACTTCTTTACGCTCGTAATCAAATGTTACGGAACGCTCGTTGAGCTCATTGGAGATGTATCCTTCAAAGATAACACCTTTAACTTTGTCCTGCATACATTTCAGAGAAATTGTATTCAGAGCGGTATCTGCCATACCAACGATCTGGTCGGTTACATGGAAGGTTGTACCGTCTTTTCTCTTAACGTCCTGATTAATCTCTCCACCCAGAACCATCTGGTCGGAAAGGTTGATACGAAGTGGTGTACGAAGTGTCAGTTCAACATCATCGCCGCCGTCCGGATCAGCTACCATAACCTTAGATACAGAAAGAGCAATTGTGATGTGCTCTCTGTAGGATTCTGGATTCTGAACGTCTGTCAGTTTTTCAATAATATTGTAATTTACGATATCGTCAATCGGAACGACATCATTTTTGATCGGGAATCCTTTTCCAGCTTCCCAAGCTTCGCGATAGGTTCCATCGAAGAAGCACTGCGGGAATTTCCAGCGTTTGGAAGGATCATTGTTGTCAACGATGTAAGTCTGCTCCATATGTTTTTTGATGATAGGAGTTCTTACAGTCTCTGTCTGCATGATGTCCTTGGTAGCCAGTTTCAGCTGCTGCTTAACCAGAATCGGAAGATCGACTGCTTTAATTGGAAGAAGCTGGCCTACACGTGTAGACTCGCTAATAAGATCATTTACACAGTTATCAAACATGTCAGAAACCTGCTCATACAGTTTAACATGTGTACCATGACAACTATGCTCCGGATCCTCAGCATCCTGCGCTTCCCAGTTTGCACACTCTGTCTTCAGAGTACCAAGAAGGGAATCCTTGTAAACCTCCATCAGTGCCTGATTTTTAATCATCGCATTAATATCAACCATCGGATCAATATTCTGCGCTCTCATATCGTCAACTGCTTCAGTGAAGATATCGTCGAAAGTAGTGCCGGCCTTTGCGTTCATAAATCCACCAACGGACTCAGTAACTTCAAAGTTATTGCCGTTCTCTAAGAAACTAAGATTATGCACACTATTCACTCTCCTTTACTTAGTTTTTCTCAATAATAAAGCTTATTAATTTGTTTTACGCAGGAAAACCTGCTTAAGACAGATTACTTTTAATCGAATGTTTTAATATTCGTCTACCGCTTGTTCTTTTCCTTCTCGGATTTTTGACCTTTGTTCGCTTCTTGAAGAAGCGAAAAGATCAAATGTACGGTCGCAATCTGACGCTGATAAAAAAGTAAGTTCTGTATGTAAGTACAGAGCTCAAACTTCATCATCATATAATCCGTAATTAAGTCATACATTTCACGAAACTTCGTGGTGCAGATCTTAATTACATGATTGGACTCAGGATCATCTGAGATGCAAGACTCCAATTTGGAAATATACGAATCAATTGCAGTTCGAAGTCTTGCAAATTCCTTATATAAATTGTATTTACGAACAGAATCGTATTCCAAGCCAGGACCACGCTTCTGATTGCCATCATTAACCTGGTTCGTATCACCTTCAGTTGGAGATTGAGCGTTACCGCCAGTATCATCACCCGTTTGAGTAAAGTCTACGTCATCACCGCCCCCATCTGGTGCGGGAGTTGCATCCACGGTACCCGTATCGGTACCACCATCTCCTTGCTGAGTATAATCCGTATTGTCAGTACCAGTATCTATAGCAGGGTTCGTTCCAGAATCAATACCATCGGTTGGTGGAAGATCCAGCGTATTTGGGTCTGCTGCAAAATCAGTACCATCTCCAGAATCATCTGGATTGACTTGAATATTTGTACTTTGGACTTCATCATTTGTGTCCGTATAATCGGTGTTATCTCCATCAGTATCTCCTGGATTTACCTGTATATTGGTTGATTGTACTTCATCATCAATATGTGGTAACTCAATATCTGTATTTGGGATATCGTCTTCTCCAGGGACATCGGGTAAATCTAATTCCATATCAGGCTCGTCATTATCCAGTTCTGGTAAATCCAAATTTGTATCTGGAACATCTGGAACTGGATCGTCAATTTCAGGAAGATCTAAGTCGTCAACAGAAGAACCAGAAGGATTCTCCGGTAAGTCTAATTCGGGTGGATCTGGTAACTCCATATCCTGAGCCGGATCGTTCTGAGTTTGGGTGTCATCCACGTCCGGTAGATTCAGATCTGGTAAATCCAGATCTGACACATTATCATCATCAATTTCAGGAAGATCCCCAACACTAGTATCTCCATCATCGATGTCAGGTAGGTTTAAATCCAACGAATCATCCATCTCCGGAAGTTCCGGTTCTGGCTCATCTGGAACAACTAAGTCATTCGTGAAATCGAGTCTTGCACGACGACTTGGATTTACCGTGATCACTTTCATGTTACGACGAAGAGGAAGATTATCACCAGGTGCCTCACTAGCTAAGAAATACTTCCCATAGCCTGGATGTTTTGGCTCTTTTCGTATCACTGGCGTATCCTCCTTTCTAAATATATCGGCTGTTCAGTTTCACACGGTCGCGTTGCGCTTCCAATTCGGATTTGATACGCATCAGTTTATATTTTTCTTTGCGGTCGCTCTCAGAATTGGCATCGTTGATTTTCTCTTGACAGATCTGAATCTCCGTGTCTAATTCTCGAGCAAGCTGATTACGAATACGACGATCTTTGATCTTTGAATAGTGTCGACAAAGCATTGTAACCGGAACCATCAGAAGAGATACCTGTGCACTTGTTGCATACAGTAATCCCAACTTTAAATTTCGGAAGAGTTTTTTCCGAAATCCCGGTTTTGTCATATAACTTTTTCGACGTTCATCATCAAGTTCATCCCATTCATGCAAAGTTCCATCGATGGAATTTGCAATATTTTTTGGGATTGCAGCCACCGCATTTGCAGCTCCTTTTACTTCATCCCCCACTTCTTTCGCTTTCGCCATACGTTTATATGACTTGGCTTCTTTATCCATATACTTGTACTGGATTTTTTGAGCTGCAGAGTTAGAACTTGGGGGAGTTACTTTTTTTTCCGTTGGTTCCTCACCATAAGACCCAGCGGCTTTTCTTACCGTAGGAGAAGCTTCTCCAAGTTCAGATTCAGTTACATACTTAGAGGTCTCTCCATTCAGCCATGACATGGCTTCTGCAACGGTTGTAGTTTCCTGAAATAATCCTTGAAACCCTTTGATTGGCTCGTCTGGATTTTCACAGGTTGTATACTCAAAAGTAGCGATGCTACTTAAGAGATCATACGCATATCCAGTTAGATCATTATAATAAGATCGTTCCTTCTCGAATACGTTCGCATATTCCTCCTGATCTCGCTGCATCTCAAAAAGAGATAATACAGAATCTTCTGGAGACACATATTCTCGATAAAACATATCATTCGGTCTTTCCTGGACTTCGTTAATAGATCGAATCTGCTCCTGTAAAGAAGATGAAGAAAGATGCTGTATAACGGTTCGAAAATCTCGTGGCATCTGATTTACGGCTTCCACATAAACGGAATCGTTCATTAAAAGACCGCTTGCGGCCATTGCTTCAAATACCATTTTCCAATTATCCGCATTTTTACTTCCTCTTATAAGAAGAGATCCGATTTCATGTATCCGCTCCAAAATTTCTGGATCGGCATTTTCCTGCATCATTTCAAATGGTGCTAAGGACAAATAAACCATCGGATGGATGGTGATAGAAGCATCCATCTCCTCATTTCCAAACCGATTGGTAGAATATTCTAATAGCATTCTAAGATGGTTGGTTCCTTCAGATAAATCTTTTAGTTTAGACTCTAAGGACTCAAACATCTCAAGCTGATCAGGTTCCATTTCATTTCGATATGTCTCCACATAGTCGTGAAGTTTCTCGTATTCTTCTGGATACGCGTGTACGCATTCCAGGATATGCTCTTTTCCAGTCACCTGATCCATGTAGTACTGATATCCATAGGTAGGTTCCGAAAAAATATATCTGGAGTTTTCCAGAAGGAAGGAAAGTGGTTGACCTTTATAAAGCTCGGAGTATTCTTTTGCACTCGCTTCTGAAAAATTCTTTTTCAACTCCTCATGCTGAATCCGAAGCTTCTTTGAAGGATTTGAATAAAGGATTTTCTCGTAATCCAAGGACATTTTATCCCTCCTTTTCTACTTAGATTAACTATTTGTTTTCATGTGAAAAGCTAGAAAGAAAGGTAGTTTCCCCTCTCTTAGAAAAAACACGAACTGTCTTTTAAATGAATATGGGATAGGATTAATAACTATCCTATTATTTATGCAACTGAAATAATTTTTATGAAAGGTGGTATAAGTTATGGCAGCATTAGCAGCAGGACTTACCTTTTTAATGAACCAGAAATCTGGTGAAAGTATTACAGCACTTTACCCAATTACCAAGACAGCAAACGTTCGTAACGACGACGGCACAACCCTCGTTGAGCTTCTTGCAGGTAAAGCAGCAGTAGAGCATGGAAACCATGTTCCGGAAGTTGAGACCGCAAATGACCTCAAATTCCTTCGTTGTGACAATAAGTGGGCTACTATTCAGGCAGCTTCCACAACCGTAGCCGGTGTTGTTCAGCTTTCCGATTCTGTAACACTGGATGACTCTACAAAAGCAGCTACACTTGCAGCTGTTAAGAAAGCTTACGATAAAGCAAATCATGAGCATCCGTACATCCCACTTGCAAAAATGGGTGCAGCTAACGGTGTTGCAACTCTGGATGCTACAGGTCTTATCCCGGCAGCACAGCTTCCGTCCTTCGTTGATGATGTTCTTGAAGGCTACATCAGCACAGACAATAAGAAATTCACAACTGAAAAAGACGGCGGAGAAGAGATCAAAGCTGAGTCTGGTAAAATCTATGTAGATGTCGAGTCCGGTAAGACTTACAGATGGTCTGGTACAGCTTATGTTGTAATTTCCGACTCTCTTGCACTTGGTATTACTGCATCTACAGCATTCCGTGGTGACTACGGTCAGATCGCTTATGAGCACTCTCAGACAGCTCATGCACGTGTTGATGCTACACTGACAGAGAAATCTGATCAGAATGGTTATGTAAAGATTAACGGTACAGAGACTCTGGTTTATGCTCATCCGGGAACCGGCACAAACCCACATGGTACAACTAAGGCAGACCTTGGTCTGGACAAAGTTGAGAACATGACTCCTCGTGAAATCATCGAGAAGACTCTTACCAAAGAGGATGTTGAGAAGGTTATCGGTGGACCAGTTGCTACAACAGCAATTGCTACAGAAGCCAACAACGGTCTGATGAGTATGGATCATGTTAAGAAACTTAACGCATGTATGCGTATCTACGTACAGGCAGCTACTCCGGCAGAGGATTGCCTGTGGTATAAAACTGAGGGAGAAGCTTAATTAAAGTTTAGCAGGACCCTCACAATATAGTAAGTAACTCGTTGTTAGTATATTTAGAAATTGTGTTTAAAATTAATACAAGGACTAGATGTTGTGCAAACTGACAATTGAATACTGAAACCAAAAAAAGAACCAAGAGATTGAATCTCTTGGTTCTTTTAACACTACGCCTGGAATAACTTAAATCCAACGATCACATCTGATCGAAGGGTCTTTACAATTCGTTCTCCTTTTGAAACTCTCGAACGAACCGGAATCTCATTTACCCCCACAGGATCATAGATATCTCCCCCTTTTTTACCGTATAACTTAATTTGATCGTTTTTCTTTGCAGAAATAACACCAATCAGTTGTTCGGTAGTATCCAAGGAAATAAGAGAAATGGATTTGCTTCCTTTCTCTGCTCTTGGGAAGTATTTCAATTCGGTCAACTTCATTTTACCAGAAGATGTAATGTATAGCAGATGTTTAATGGATGGATCAATTACATTTAGATCCGTTACATCTTCTTCCGTTGCCATATTGATGATTCTTTGTCCTTTTGCCGTCTTAGATGCTGGTTTAATAGAATCTATTGGTAATCGAAGACCATTTCCAAGATTCGTACAAACGACAAGATCTAACGTGTTGTTTGGGATGACAATCACTTTAGCCAATTCGTCCCCTTCATTCAGGTTGATGATTCGTTGTTCTTTTCCGTCTTTTAACTTCAGATCAGATAATTTCAGACGTTTTGCATAACCATTCTTCGTCACCGTCATAAGTTCCAGTTCTGCCATCGTCATGGCTTCTTTTTTAGACGGTGCTTTTAACGTTGTAATGATTTCACCACTACCACCAAAGTAGCGTTTGATTTCTACTCCGATGTCATCCACTTTCATGTCTGGAATGGAAGACAATGGAATCTGAGAAATAATACCATCGGACGAGATCACATAGATGGAATCGCGATTTCCAGCTTTGAAGATCATAACGTTCCGATTATCCTTTCCAACTACCCCGATCGGCATTCCGGCTTTATACTTGATTTTCTTAATAAATCCGGATTTGGAAATTCCTACCAGATGTAAGGTATCTGGGATGTCTAATTCTTCATCCAAACGGATGACTCGGGATTTTCTCGGTGTTCCATATTTTCGAATGCCTTCTTCTAACTGACCAATAATAACATCATCCAGTTTCTCATCATTTGTGAGAATCTCGGTAATCTCTTTGATCTGCTTCTTGCATTCTTTTTTAATTTCTTTATACTCTACGGTCTTATCCTTATTAAACTGAGACAATCGCATATTTGCAATGGTATCTGCCTGTAAGGATGTGATTTCATACCGCTTCATAAGAGCCTTGATGGTATCTTCCTTATTAATAGAAGTCCGTGCAATTCTCATTGCTTCTTCTGCATTCTGTTTGCTTGAGCATAGCATAATGAGAACGTCTGTCTCATGTTCTTTTTCCATCATTCGGACCAATTTAAAATTGTACATCGAACGAAGACAATCTTTACGGAAAGAGATCCACTCTTTTAAGAGGGATTTGACCCCTAAGACATAGGGGACATAATTATCTACCACATGAATGCTTACCGCGTGTGGGTATCGCATTCCAGATTTGGTAGTCAGCCATTTTACGACATCGTCTGTGTTCGTTTCTGGATTTAAAGTCAGGATAATATCGACTTGGGTTTCCGATGTATGGTTCGCAATGTCGATAATTTTTCCTTCCATCTCTCCGCCTTTCTTGCAATGCATAGCAAGATTTTTGATCCAATTTTTGGAATAGACGTTTAAAGGAAGAGACACAACCTCGATCGTATTGTGTACGGCGTCTACGATATAACGCCCTTGAACGGTCAAAGATCCTTTCCCGTTCTTATTGATTTCCTTAAACTGTCCAGTATCTACTATGTCTACTCCAAACGTGAAGTCTGGAATTAGCATAATTTTTGCATCGGGATTCTTAATCAATTTGATCGTTGCTTCTAAGACATCCTGGATATTAAATGGAGGGATATTCGATGCCAGTCCGATTCCAATTCCACTGAACTGTGGATTGAATAAAACATGGGGATATTTTGCCGGTAAGTATTCCGGTTCCATGCCTTTGCCGTCGTATGACTCTCGCATAGGGACACAATAACTATCGAAATCATCAAAGAAGCAATCAATCGTATATTCTGGAAGATACGCTTCCAAGTAACGACCAGCAGCGTGTTGTTCACCGTTGATGTTACCATAGGCACCTTGAGCACCCACAGTACAGATGTTGTTACGAAATTCCTGTCCTTCTCCGCAGATAGTTTCTGTCACAGAGGTGTCTCCATGTGGATGGTATTTGCCGATGGTGTCACCTACCACACGAGTGAGTTTATTTTTATTCTGCTTTAACTTCGCTAGAGTATCCGGTTTCGTATTTTGAGGACGTTTATTCAACTCCCAGAAAGCGTATAACATACGTCTTTTACCTGGACGTAACCCGTCCTGTAAACTTGGCAAGATTCGATAGAGGTTCTTATTTGCTCCATAAATACAAGCAAATTCCTCTGCCGCAGTTGCCACATTAATCGTTGCTACATGGTCTTTATTGACCTGATTCATCAATGTATGGAAGAGCTGCGCATTAGTTTGCAGCACTCCATAATCGACTTCTTCGTTAATCGTTGACTTGTCTATCTTTGGTTCTTTTTTCTTAGCCATGATGTTCCATCCTCCTTAGTTATCCAAATCTTCTGGGTCAATGATATACTCTTCCATCATGCGTTTCCGCTGTTCTGCATACGCTTTCCGATCGGAAAGGAGCTTATTGAAAATCGCGGTTTCGCGTTCAATATCTTCAACGGTAAACTGAATGGACATTCTCGTATTGATGTCCATTACAGTTTTTGCAAGTTCAGAGGCATTCATTTCACCAAGTCCTTTGAATCTTCCTCGGATGTCTGGCTCATAACGAGTCATGACCGATAAGAATTCCAACATTGTGACAAGTCGTTTCTCTCCTCCATTCTTATTCTGGATTTGTACACGATATCCATACATGTCATAGATGGGGAATAGATTTGTAGAATGTCTTAATAAATTTTCGTTGATCGCCAAACTGCACAGATGTCCGTTCACAACACCTGTTAGAAGATTTCCGTGAATTTCTGTCTCCGGATAGAAGACCTGTAATTTACTCATGAATGCTTTGATGAACTTCTGATTGTTGAGGGTCTCATCTAAGACGTGGCTGGTAGTTGTTCCACTCACCCCTCCTACGATTCCAAGAAGTGATAGTACACACTCCATGAATCGCTCATCTAATTTTCCAGATGTTTCAGCGGCATAGGTAAGCCACTTTTTGTAGTTCTTCAAATCATCCAAGAAGCTATAAAGACCAGTTTTACTAAGAGATTCTTTGATAAGGGTCGTTTTCCCATATCCTGCACCTTGTAGTAAATCCACGTTATAGGCTTTTACTACATTTTTAAAGAAGATCTCTGTAATTTCTGATCTTCGTACCACGTACGTATCTTCTTTCTTTCCTTCATTGATTCGATATAGAGGAGCCATAACCTTATACAATTTACCAGCCTCGATAATAGGCCGCATGTACCGGTAAAAGAGCCCTAAGACACCCAACGTAATGTAATATCCGTCTATATCGGAATCGCTAAAGATATTAATGCGTTCATACCATAATTTACTAAGATCAAACGTTGGTCCAATTCCACAACGCATAACTTTTACCAGTATTTTAATCTCCGGGTTCTCCATCAGTTCCGCAAACGTACATTTGTAGGGGTTCTTGGTTACACCTCGAAGTTGATAAAACGCCTGTGTGTCACGTCCACCCTTTATCATAGCAGAAGCAGATGACAGACCGGATGCGGCTGATTCTCCCTCTACAATAAAGAGCTCTCGAAATTCGTTCTTTCGTTTGTTGTTACACGGAATCAAGTTTTTAATGTCATACTGAGAGAAGGAATCAATTCGTTCGACTTTTGATGCTTCTTTCATTTTTTGCAGATCGACTCTTGCTTTTGCATTGGTTCGTACGATTTTTACGAACTCGTCGAGAACCGATTTGTTCTCTTTAAAGAACTGATCAATGGAAAGGGTCAGTGCCTCTTTCAGATAAGGAATCAGTTTCTTATTATCGATCTTTTCCTTGACATTTCCAACAAATCCAACTTCTGCGTTGGTGTTTAAGTTCATGCAACAACACAATCCAGAACGAACATCATCCCAGGTTGGTTTGTATTTTTCCCACTGAGCATCGGGCATGGCTTCTTTGACTGCACTGATAATATATCGGCAGAAAATCTCATCAAAGGTATCTTGATGAATTCCACCTTGGGTTGTATGGGTAAAGTTGCAGTACGAATCATACTGCACAATATTCTCGGGAACATAGCAAGCAACCACTTCTAAGTCTAAGGATCGGTTTACATCTTTCGTGATATTCTTTGGCTGACCTTTTTTGTCCAACTCTAAAGCCCGCGCGCGTTCAGACCAAGCGTTGGTTCCGTGAATATGAAGTCTGGAAGAATACTTCGTATTGGTTGTCAATTTCTCCATGATGTCTTCAAAGGGTCGATTTTTAATTTTTTCCCGATTTTTTAATTTGGTACCTTTCCATTCCTCTACCACGATATGAATATCGTGTTCGATTGGGATTAGATAGGACATCAGTCGAATCCATTCTAATACCTGTGGAAATGGAATGTGTGTGTTAGCTCCTAAATATTTAGGAGATGGAATAAAGCTGATAATACAGCCATGTTTCTTTTCACCCTTTTTGATTGGGTATTTCTCATCTACTATTTTCTTTCCATCTTTGAATTCGATGTAGTGACGAATCTTTTCTTTCTCTCTACAGGATTCAATCGAAAAATAGGATGATAAAGCATTCACGGCTGTGAGCCCTAAGCCGAACTCACCGCTTGTTACACCACTCTGGTCTCTGAAAAATTTAGAACCAGACTGGATTTTTGTACAAAAGATGTCCATTGGATAATCTGCTTCAGGAAATCCACGTCCATCATCTTCACAAGTTAATTTATCTGATAACGAGTCATATGTGATCAATATATTCTGTCCAGGAGATTCTTTGTCCATGTCCTCATCGATAGAATTTTGGACAACTTCTCGTGTTAAGTGGAAAGCTCCTTCTGGACCGTACTGTTTGATATACAAGTTCGTTTTAGTCTGTATCTTAGATATGTCATCTTCGATATAGAACATTTTTACGTCACTCATTATTTTCAACCTCACGTTCAATTATTTCCCGTCATTTGGGATTAAAAACTTGTTTATTCTAAAATAAAACTATAACCCTTAGCTACCCCTAAGACCGTGAGTTGAATGAAGGGTAAAAAGAAAGGATGAGCACGATGGCTCATCCTTTCTCTAAGTACCCTTATATTATCTGGTACTCTCCCACTGTCCGTAATTAGATCCGGACTTGGAATCGTATCCATTACGACGCTGCTTCTTCTTCGCCTGACGGGTTTTTGCATACATTTTATTCTCTTTCGCAATAATCTTCGGAAGGCGATCCAAAGTTAAAGTTGCCTGCTGTAAGACGTTTGCAGTTTTCTGATCACCAACACAAGATGCCTGTAAAGTCCATTTTGCTAACTCTACAACATCTGCTACTGGTTTTACCATAGTTGTCATTTCTTTTTTGGTTTTGCTGGTATATCTGAATCTCTTATGGCAGAGACGGCAAGTTGCAGTTCCATCGCTGTTAACGATCACACGGCTCTTCGGAACCCCATTCTTTTTCAGAACATGATGCATGCAGCCGCTCTTAATTTTCTTCTTCTGCTCTTTGTCTTTGTGTTTCAATTTCAGCTCACCGCGCTTATTCAGATTCTTGCAGATCTCTCTTGTCTGATCGTATACTTTGATCTGTGGTCTGTTGTTTTTCTTTTTACTCATGATATGAGTCCTCCTTAAAACTTATTTTGGTTTTTCTTTACCATTAAAATAATATATCGCCACACATAAAATTCTAATTTGATTTTATGCAGGTTAGTTTGGTAATGTTATTTTCATCTTTTCGTAAATTGAATACGTAGATGATATTTGCGCCTTTGATGACCTGGAGTGGTATTTTCACTCCCATCTGGGTAATGGCTCGCACCCGTTTTCCATGTGTATGCTCTCGTACCAATTCCAAGAGTGCATCCGGATCATGCAGGGTTTTTTCAGGAACCACAACTAAATCCAAATTATACATTCGAACCCGTTTCCTTAAAAAGGCTTCATACTCCTTAGATACGAAATATACCGATGTAATAAACGTATTCGGCTTCACAACACATTTGAACCCTAGTAAGGATTCTTCGGAAGCTTTGGATTCCTGAATGCGTTCTACAATTCTATTTTTTTCTTCCGGATCTTTTACTCCAACGAATTTGGTTTGCAGGTGGGTATCCGTTAAATTTTTAAATTCAACGGTAATTTCTTTGGAAGCATCTTTCTTCCGATCATAGACATCCAGTGTTAACAAAATCCGATTTCCAACTTGCTGCATCTGAGCTCGAGTGAGAACGACTGCACAACCTTGATAGTATCCTTTGCGATGATACGTTGCCAAGATCTGATAGTCTGTATGAAAATCTACGATTTTATAGTTCTTCATCACGGTTATGTAGACAATGATCTGTTCGGACTGATCCTTATATTTCGTTGGGTCAATCTTCCGTAAAATCGGATTCATGTTGCTGGTATTATTTCTCCAGCGTTTTTCTGGAACGTTTGGATCATTCTCAAATTCATAACATTGGATCGTATCAGTCCCCCACTGATACTGTAACTCTTCTGGAACACCAAAATCCTTTGAGAGGCGGATCCTCTGTTGCAAATCCGCCTTCTCATAGAAGTAAAACCCACCATCTTCGATGAGTTTCCATTTATCTGGTACGTGTCTATGATCTCCTAAAACTACGTTGTAAAGCATGTTGTCCGTCCCCTTTGATTTTTATTTGTTTCTGCCAGTCCAAATCTAATTACAGGTATTTTTCAATACTTGCATCGTTTAACAGCATAGCTTTAATGGATGCCACGATATGTGTATATTCATTCTCTCCAAGTGTGGATAAAGAATATCTACGATTGGAATCTTTGCCGCGTTTCTCATCTCTACGACGAGCATCAATGTACCAGCCAAGAATGTCATCGATATCGCTTCGATCCATATTTTCCATCGTACTGAATACCCAGTTGGTTACATCCATATAGAACTTTTTCTGTTTGTCATCCAGGGAACCATACTTTTCTTTTCTTTCCAGAAGTGCATACAGAATAAACTTATTCCATGCATCCTCTGGAATCATGGTTTTCATGATTTTATCAAACGGAATCTCTTTTTCCTTTGCTGCATCATACAGCACATCAAAGAAAGAATAGATTCTAAAATTGCTGGAGAAGTTAAGAATTTCATCACATGGAATGACACATCTTAAATTAAATGCCACCTGCTCATCGATGCCGGCTTTCACCAGTTTTCTTACTTTCTTTTCCAGAATCACGCTAATCAGTTCATAATACGTATCTAATGGAATAATTTCACTTGATCCACCTGCTGCACGATGTTTTTCGTTTTCAACAGAGGAAGTGCGAATAATCTCTCTTAAATAAATCGGAAGATACTGCTGGTTACGGTATTCTTCTCCCTTTTTAATCTTTTTAAGAAGTCGCTCGCAGAACCACTGATCTCTGAATTTATCCATGATACCCTGTGCAAGCTTCTTGCTGAGTTCATCCTGCTTGTATCCTTCACGAAGCATCCAGTACATTGCAGATGGGAACTTCTCCATCAGGGCTGCAAAATAATCTTTCTTTGCATCTTTCTTTCCATCCCAATCAGAATCCTTCTTATTCTTTTTCCAGTATCTTTTGAAGGTATACATGGAAAAGAGTTCTGCATCTTTCATTACTTCTTCTCTGCGTGAATTGTTTTTGTTTTTACTCATGATATGAGTCCTCCTTTGATTTTGTTATTATTTTTTTGCTCATTTGAGGTTAAACGAATGTGAGATCTCCGATAAGTTATTATCGAAGACCTCACATAAATAGAGTATTACTTATACTCCAAAATCCTTAAAGAGTGCTTCGAGATTGACTTCAGTTGCTTCCCCACTTTTGTTATCTCTTGTGGTATTCGAACGAACCATCTTGCCGAGCACACCAATTTTCTGATCGTCAAGTGCACTTTCTTCTTCCTGGATGCGCTGACGCTCTTCAATTTCCTCAATACGCTCGGTCACTTTTAAGATCTTATCATTTACCGGAGACAGTCCAGTCATAATAAGATAGATGGAGTTTGGCTGCTTACGGTCGTCATTAATCGCAATGTGTAAATATTCATTTACTGGTTCACCGATTAACTCATGAACTCTCGGGATATGAGTATTGAACTCATCTAAGAACTGCTCAGAGAGATTGATAATCAGACCGGTTGCCATGACTTTCTGATCTCTTTGCAGCTCCATATGAGCATTGGTTTTAATGGCTTTGATCATACGTTCCTCTAAGGAAGCCTGATCTAAGTCTTTTTCTTTTACATCTTCTACACGAGCAACAACAATACGTCTTGGTGCTGAGATCAGACGTAAGCCATCCTCGGTATCGATGGAATCGAACTTGGTTGGGCGGTTGTAGTATCCCATCAAAACTTTGATGTCTTCTACAACCTCATGATTGACATGCTCCATCATTTTATATGAAGCCATGCTACTGAAGTTGTCATTGTCATACAGCATATAATGCACGTTTGGCATGTTGTTGTATAACTCTTTTAAATACTCCAGGGTGTTTACCTGTGCGGTAAGTGCCTCAGACTCTACTGGTCCAATACCAATCAAAATGAATAAGGTATCGACATATACCTGGGACAACGCACTAAGTAACAACGGGGTAACTCCTGATCCAGTTCCACCACCTGTAGATCCACAGATGAAAACTACTTCCAGACCGGAACAGAAATCATTCATATCTTTATCCTGCATCAGATTCATGATAGAATCTTTCAGGTAACTTTTTGCCAGCGTACGGTTTTTTCCAGCCCCCTGGCTATCTCCTTTTTCATCCGTTATTAGAAATCGTTTAATTCCCTCTGGAATGGTATCCAGATCTTTCTCGGATGAGTTGATTGCAATAACTGGGATTTCTAAATTTTCCTGACACAGCGCTGCAATCTGATTTCCGGTGTTTCCTACACCAATAAATCCTACTTTCAGCATGTTACTTCTCCTTTCACTTCATCTATTTTTGCGTGAATGATTACCGATCTATGTATTAGACATTCTAATCGGCAAAAAAATAATGTATAAGCATCAAGAGAAAGTGGTTTTTGGCCACTTTCTCTTAAGAGTGCCTAACATCTTGTTGATGCTACAGCAAGAAATCAACTACCATAAACACGATAGATGATATTAAGATCTTTATTCAATACCAGAAATTCCACTGGGATATTGAGTTTGGAGAAAAGCCGCACATCTCGGTAATCCCCATCAATATCAGAATCACCAGTACGATAAAATTCTCCACTATAAAGAGCCAACGTGTTAATACGGGTACGGTCTTTCTGCTCCAGGTTGATGAACCACTCTTTGACATCCTTCTTACTGATACGAAGGAACATCTCGGTGAAGGTTTCTACCGCATTCATTCCCGTATTATTTTCCCACACATCTGCAGAAGATACCAGAGTCTCTTTTTCATACTCTTCACCAGTCTTCCAAATATGTTTGATCTGTGCTGGCTGTTCAAAGCGTTTCAGATAGTATCCAGTTGTACCATCACTGGATGCCTTTTTTCCAAAATAAGATTTTCTCTCAAGTTCTGTCAACTGAGCTGCGGTATAACGGAATGGTACCATGGTACCACGAAGAGTCAAACCGTCAGAACTTACTTTTGCAATCTCAATAGACTTCTCACGATAGTCCGTTGGATGTACGGTAATATCGTTCTCTGCAGTTCCTGTGATACCAACACCAAAGAGCCATACTTTATTTCCAGTACGATACAGAATCTTTTTCTTTCCAGTTGGTGTATCAAAATCATCAGTCGGTGCCAGAGAATCTGGATGACCAATACCGGTCTCGGAATACAAAGTCGGAATCTGAATCTGATCACATTTTTCTCCAAAGATATTCTCCATGGTATACTGAACGCCGCCAAGCACCACCATGTTTTCTTCATGCCATGCAATATCTGTCAGTGTGGACTTTCCGTACGGAGACTGTGCTCTCACAAAATCTCCAAATCCACCAATGACTTCCGTTCTTGCCCACATACCATGCGGTTTTGCCTGTGGACCATTGCTATTTGCATAAACAAGTTTATCTTCGAAATGTAATTTATCTTTAATCAAAATCTGATTCATTTCTTGATTTTTAGTAATTACTTCCATTTCTTTCTCCTTTCTAAAAGGGTCTCTTAGTTACATTGTTTTTTGGACTAGTCGCTATACCATTTCGCAACAATTTTATCCGTAAGTTTTAAAGTGTCTTTTCCATAGACATCGGCTTCAATATGAGCCGTGTCGTATAATTTGAAGTTATCATCATTCTTATCTCCAGCCTGCAAGTATTTCTCTACATGAAATGCCACGTCTCCACCAAACAACAGATCAACACGATCGATACAATACAAGTATGCTACCAGTGTCAACATATCTCGTAAGCAGAGCGTATCTTTTTCACGATACTCTGCAATAATTCGAGATACGACATCGGACAACTTCATATTATAATGCTCTCCTACTTGAATCAACTTCTTCATATAAGGAATTTCATCAAAGAGTCGTAAGATGTTTTCATTCTTGAAATCGCAGATAAAAATGATATCAAGACCAAGTAAATCCACGGTTAGGGATTTAAAGAATTTGATCATTTTTATTAAAAGCGCTTCCAGTGGAGTCTCGGTATCATTTCTGAGGTATAGCATATCAATGTCCTCGATGTATTCTTCCATCTTGAAAATAACATGATCGATGTAATAATACAGCATATTCTCATTTACAATGATATCCTGGTTTCCTGTATTTAATGTATCATAGGAGATCTGTATTTCTCCAAGCCGGATTTTTTCATTAAACTTCTCCAACGTAAACGTATCTTTGTCCAGTTTATGTTCTTCTACGTATTTCAAGTATTGATTTTCCAAATCGACTTTAAACAACGAAGCATATAGTTTCGGATTGATGTGATAGAGATACTCAAAATAGGTAAATGCAGTTCTTCCTGGTTGCCCATCCCCATTTCCAGAATCTTCTTCTTGATAAATCGTAAAGATACTTTTCATTTCTCGTGCATAATATGCAGTGCGATAAAAATTCTTCAGCGCTTCATATTCGGCTCGGTTATCGGTTTCGGATAACTTATAAGAGATCCAATCGGATAATCCTCGAATATTTTTGAACATCTGATTGAACACTTTTACTTTTTCCTCATTCGAAACCCCGGAATTGATCGATAGAATTGACAGATACTCCTGAAATTTTTTAGAATCTCCTTCATTTAAAGTATCCATCACATCCTGTAATACTTTTTGTCCTTCTTTGTTTCCAGGACGAAGTAAATCAAAGTCAAACCCAAATGCATCTACGACAAAATCTTGGTTGTCAACTTCTTGCATATACTGAATTACGTCCAGTACCTGTGTCGGGATCGCAATAATTTCTCCCTTTAAATGATGCTTTTTACAGAATAAGCATTCCAGTAAAATGACACAATCAAAGAGTGTTACTTTTAAATCTGGATCAATCTTGGGTAGAGTAAACGTAACTGTTGCCATCTCTTTTCGAAATTGCATCAGCATCTTTAAAACCAGAATACATTCATACATCATCTCGGTCATAGAGTAGTTGATGCCAAGGCTGATGTATTTCGTCTCCACATAATTAAATTGAGTTTCCCATAATTCCTTATAGAGTTTCGAATCTTCCCACCAAAACGGATCACCTGTTGTAATACTTTCATAGGTTTCCCGATTGGTATTGGAATAGAAGGATTCAATGAAATTATCATCATTCAATTCCAGTTTCTGAAAGAATACGTCATACATACTTTCATAATCTGGAACGGTATCAATTTCTCCCGTGTCGTTGTTGAACTTTTCTTTTTGTGCCATAATTGGGGCACCATAAATATCATACTTCTGCATCTTACAGAGATAATATTTATAAATGCTAATACGAGAAAATGATAAGAGGTCACAAATATCAAACAGACACTGATTGGTTGCTTTATTTTGAATCAGGAGATTTAAGTTCTGTACAATTTCTTTTTGCTGTACTTCATCAATACTCATATCATATGGGACCCCATAGGCTTCATATAACATTCGCACACCTTGATCGCGGAAAAATTCTCGATTAATTCCAAGTGGCATAGCACGCATCACAAGATGCCAGATTGTCATAATCATAATACACATCCCGATGAAGTTATCGTAATACTCAATAACTTTGCGATGTTCTCTTTGATAAATGACCGTCATGAAATACAAGCGACATTCTTCATAAATCCGATTGAATTCTTCATATTCAATGGATTTTAACACACCTTGATTCATGTATAGAATTTCAAAGTTCTTAGCTTTTCTAGCAAGCTCAATACTAATTCTTCTGGAACCGATGTATTTAATATACTCATCGTATGGATGCTCTTCATATAATTTATCTAATACCCCAAGTCCTTCCAAGGCATAGATAAAATAATCTCCTCGGCCCGGAGTAATCTTATTATAATAATCTTGAATTTTATGGATCGGGATATCTGAGTTAATTCCATACGTTCTGGCAATATCTTCTGGTACGTAGTACCAAAGCTCTGGACCTCGATCCAAAGGAGGATATCCATTTAAACATCGGTAATATTCATTTTGCTCTTCGAAATCATCAATGACATTTTGTCTACGTACTTGCATAAGTCCCTCACGATACATTTGTGGGACTTCTGTATATCGTCCTTGCCGAATTAAATCCAACAAAATAATGGAATGCTCAAATCCAGCGGCTTTCACATCATCTATAGTATAATCCGTATAAGAAAAATAACTGTCTTTCTTATTTATTGCTGCGATATATTGATCTGCCAGGGCTTTCGTCTCCATGGTTTCATACATCTCTGCTTTTACCTGGAACTTAATTACGACCTGATTTAAAATACGTGTAAAGTCATCATATAAATTTTCCAGAGGGTTCGTGTTGTCAAGATCAACGTTTGACATAAATTTTCACCACCTTCTTTTACTTTCCGTTTAAATAATTGTGCCAGAATCTGATTCTGATAATGAATTATGATTCTAACTGTATAGTAATGTGGCCGGTAAATCAGTGTTGATAACGTAAGACATGGTATGACATTTGTAACTTATCGCAAAGAAGACGTATATCAACATCATTCTTTATAGTCATCTTTGTAAGCTCCTTATAAAACTTATATACGAAATTTGGGGTGTCTTGGATTGCGTGATCTAAGAGCACAAATCTGAAATTTCAAACAAAGACGGATGAACGTGATTGACCGTCGCTGACATGGTAAACTAATTCTTTTGTACGTACCTGATTGGTCACATCAATAAAACATGATTAAATGGTATAATGTACCTGGTGCTATAGGAAGGCACCAGGTACATTAATACCCATCTATAAAAAAATATCCAAAAGAATACAATTTATTAGAGGTGAGAATAATTCTGAGAAACGTTGATTCTCAAAAAAATAATGGGAAATAGCGGTTCCCATTATTTTCAGCATACGTTAGTATGCTAAAGTTGCATCGTTGGTGCAAGCTGATAAATACTCTCCCAAATCTTGGGTAGTACTATCAACACCACGATGCTCACATGAGTGTATCAATCGCTGAGCGATTTTCATACTCTCATATGGATTCGATGAGGTAACGCCTGAGCGTATCCCATTCATCAAAATCTTATGAGTTAGTGATGACATAATTCTCACCTCCTTTTCATTATAGATTCATAAAAATGATATATCAATACAGAGAATACAATTTACTAGGATTAAAATACTTGAACCCGATTAGTTCAAATCTACATACATTTTTCCCATTTAATCCTTTTAACAACAAATTTACAGTTAAGTTGAATCATTCATTGTAAGAAGAGAGGGGTTATAACCCCTCTCTTCTTACCTTTTATCTATGGCACATTTCTCTAACAATGAAAGGAGAGATACAAATGCCAAAATCTTTACCCGATATTATTTATAAACAAGAACGAAATGGAACAGCAGTAGTAGACTCTGATCAAGCATATTATGAACTTCCTTTTACAAAGAGCAAAGAGTATTTTGATAGCATTGCAAACTGGACAAATTTTGTAAAAGGTGTAGAACGTCTAGTACGTCAAAGTGATAAATATAGCAAATACATTTCATATTTAAAAAAAGAATGTAAACTCAATCGTTGCATGGTACTTAAAGATGTAACGGATGATGATGCAGATATTGAAATGCATCATGGACCAATTCTAACGTTGTTTGATGTATGCGCAATTGTAACAGAATATTTTATACTAAAGCAGTGGAAAACAACTACTTTTCGCGTAGCCAAACAGGTGCTTCAAGATCATCATGATAATATGGTACAGGTCGTGATGCTTAGTTCCACCGTACACGAAGAAGTACACGCACATAATATCTTTATCAACTATCATCAGGCGTGGGGAGATTTAAATAAATTCATCGACAAGTATCGTGCTGCAATCGGTATGGACTATCGCTATAAGATCAATCAGTATTTAGAGAAATGCCTACTAAATGATACAGATGATCATGAAATCTTGTCCCTTAGTCAGAGTTTATTCAAAGATATAAAAAAAGACAAATAGGCAAAAAAGGAAGTCGAATCACTCGACTTCCTTTTCCTTTATTCTTCTACCCGGAGCAATGTTTCCAGGTGTAAACCTGGATACAAGTGGGAAGACGCATACTCAAATGTGTTTCCCAGCTCCGGATTACTCAGAGCTAAGCGTTGAGCAATGGACTCAACGCTATTGTAGCTGAGAGATCTCTCATTCTCTCTCAGAGAATCTCTCATTTCCTGGGCGATACTATATAATGTATCCCCAGTCTGCACAGTATAACCTGTGCTCTGATAGCTCCAGGTTACACTTGGGGCTTCATTAGCTGAAGCCCCAATGGCGGCGTTAGCTCCAATCAACGCCGCCATCATAGTTGCAAGAATGGAAACAAAGATCACCATTCTCTTTTTCAGAATGGCAATCTTCTTTGCTCTGATGAGCATCTCCTTTCTTGTAGCTTTTTCTCTTTGTGTATAAGTCATTCTATTATTCATTGACTTATACCTCCCTTCGTCTTTAGTATAATATTTTAAGGCTACATGTGCTTGTAACCTTGAGTTCACAAAAATCATATATCAATATCCAATATTACTTTGCAGATGAGACACTTCTTTAAAAACCTTAAAGGAGGATGTATCATGGTACATGACTTTTACGAGAATAACCCTTTATTTATAACCGGAATTACACTAATCGGATTTGCCGTTATTATATCAATTTTACAATTATTAGCCGCTATCAAGGTTCATATCAACGCAAAAACCGTTGCAAAACAAAAAGAATTAGAGTGGATGATGAGTCCGGAGAACCCAGCGAATCAACGGATTGAACCCTTGTACTTAAGAATAGAAGGGACGAAACGATTATTAGATTTAGCAAATGATATGATCGCAGAAGAGATAGCTGCAACTGTATTTAGCTATCAAGCAATTAATAAAGAATATCCTGTCCAGAGAATAGATGATGACATAAAGAAAGTTACCGAAACGGTATTAAACGGATTAAAGACTACGAATCTATTAGATTCTGGTATTGTCATTACTGCAGAATTTTTAGCAGCTAGTATTACAAAAATTTCAACTCAAGTATTAATCGATCAGGTAAGAGCCTATAACTCAAATATTCGACTCTCTAATATGCAAACAGATCCTGAGCAATAGATAGAACCAAGGAACTGATAAAGTTCCTTGGTTCTTCTGGCTTTTCACTCAAGCCGTAATACCTTAGATATTAGATATGGAAACTATCAATAGGTCTCAAGTTTTCTCAACACCTATTGCGATGGACAAGTAACATACTCGCCTAATTAAATGTTAGCTCTCTAATGGAGTTGCATCTACATTATAACTCCAAATAGACTGATGAATTGCACGAATGACATAGGCATCATACATGGAATTGTGTTTCATTCCCTGCGGCACTTCTTTGGTATGAGACGCATATTCATCACGATCCATATTAAACGCATCATAATATGGATTAAATGCATATTCCGGACCAGAGATAGAAGCATTCTTTTCTTCTGCATAAGAACGAGCCAGATTTGCAAGATCCATATTGATATCGACGCAGCATGGCGGAATCCACTCCGGCATCTGGCGTGCATTCTTCCAAAGAAGATCAACAAGAAGCATCATATCATAGTGACACACATCAGATACAAACTGAATACCACAGTTGCTGTGTTTATGGACAGCATCCAGCCAAATCAAAAGATTCTGACGGATTTCTTTACAGGTACCCCGCATGGTCCAATGATCGCCAGTTAAAACTGTTGGAGGGTTTACCATTTTCTTTAATACGTTTGCAAATACCCAATCGGTGATTTCGCTCATATTATAATCGGTAAATTCCGCATAAAAAGAATGGCCCTCAGCATCACAAAGACCGATAGATAACAGCTGCGCGTCTCTCTCTAACTTTGTAAATTCACAGTCAAAATATACATACATTTTTGGATCGATAACTAATTTTTTATCCCCATCATCTGTTACAGTTTCCGTTGCCGGTTCTGCAGAATTTACAGTAACAGTTTCGATGACGGTATTCACCTCATCTGTTGGAGCGTCGTCATCTACAAATACATTGACACCATTAATATTTTGAATCATGTGTCAGTCCTCCTTTTTTATTATTAGATCATTGTGTTTCCAACGATAAAAAAAGAAGGGCATAAAAGCCCTTCTTTCTATAACTGCACATACTTATCCTTCCGATATGGAAGAGATTCGTAATCCGCACCACATGTTACACAATGGTAGGTTTTCTTAAACCATTTCTCTTTAGACCACCATCGTGCTATTTCAACTTCATTCTCAATAATTCCTCTTCGGAAATATACCTCTTCGGTTTCTCCAGCACGTCTCATTTCATGCTGGTCGGATCCAAATTTTTGTTGCGCGGTCCCCGCCTGTAACGCATTCATATATGCGTCGTACCGATTCGAGTAAAAGCTATTATAATATCGCTCCATACAAAATGGACAACACATAGTTGCAAGTGTATGAAGTCTCTCTTCTGTCACCATACCCCTTGTCAAATTTTCCATTTCAGATTGTGGCATTTTTCTATATCGTCCACGCATACAACGTGTTTTTAAATCTTTTGATGGAGCATAAATTAATTTAAATGGTATTTTCATAGTTTCCTCCTTACATAAATCCAACAGCAATTTGTTCTTTTTCTAATAGGTCATATGCATCCTCTGTGATAACACCTGGCTTCACATAAATCGAATCGATACGTTTATAATATGGACGCCTATACTGTTCCTCGATAATCTCTCTTGCACGCTCAGCATCAAGACGTGGCTCTTTAAAAATCAAAAATCTATTCACAATTGCGCTCATAGCAAAAGCCTCCTTTTGTACAACTTATAATTTATATCGAACTAGATTAATCGCCCATGGACAAAATGTATTAATTTTCCCTTTATCAAGTTGATCAATTGCTTCGTTGAGTATCCCAACAGAATCTAACGTATCGATATTTGGTTTTCGAAACATAATTTGAAAATCTGAAGATTCAGGATCAAAAATATGCTTCATGTCACCAATCATTTTCTCTTTGTTTGGATTTCCGTCCTCAAATAGATTATCAAGACTCATGGTTAAATTATATCGTACCATTCTTCGATGAATTACCGGTCGCATGACTTTTAAATAGTCAAATAAGTACGCCATATAATAATCATACACTTTCAGATATTCCTCTGGTGAACACGAACGATCCTCATTGTCATGTTTGCTTGCATAATGCTCAATCACATACGGAATCCCTTGTGTCAACAAATCATATGCTGCACCTCTTTCTAATAGTCCAAGATCCTCATACAAAGTTTCCCAGTATTTACGAATAATAATTGGAGCATAGTGTTGCAATTCGCCAGATCCATAGAAATTTAAATATAAATCTTCAGCCGGTGTTGAGTCTTTGTCCGCTATTGTCTGTTCAATCTCTTTACAAATTGAAATGTCTGGAACCACATCCTGTATCAAACCATCAATATTATATTCCGGATAAGCTTTTTGGACACGAGTTATGAATCTTATCTCTGCCGATAAAACTTTATCATTGAGTATACTCTCAAATTCTTCATACTCATTATAATGCCCATATGCTAAATGTACCTTTTTATCACTCTCTTTTCCTGTAATTTCTGAAACAAAGTGCTCTTGCTCATTCCGGCGGTCCATGAAAAATGTACGTACGACAGATTCCAGATATTTTTCACGTGTTGCATTAGCGGCATAATGATACGTATTTACTCTGTACAGTGGTTCTTTTGATCCATCGTTTTCTGATCCATCATAGTCTATGGCAATATTTTTAACGTATGGAATTGGGGCAGGTAATGCTTTTAACAAAATCGCATCAATATACCTCCACCAGGTACGAGTAATATCACTATAAACATCCATTTGACGTTCCTCCTTCCTCCTGTTGTATTCGTACGAAAAATAAGGGCATGGATTGTACGGATGTTGGAATATTCATATCTCGATAGTCTTTACAACAACCAAGTATGGAAATTAGGTAATTTCCTGGTTTTGTATTTGCTTTTTTATATGCTTTTTGCACATTTGTCATAAACTTATCTGAGGTATTTATAGCAAGGACACGTTCATTTCCAAAATGTATTAAGATCTCCAGCATCTCTTCATAATATGGCCGGAATGTATCGAGGTACAGCTTCACGTTTGCATATTCTTTGTTGTCTTTAAACTGTAGCAGGAAATGGTCCGGATCACTGAGTGCATAATAAAGATCATCAATTTCCCATAAGTGTACGCGTTTATAATACTCAATCATACTCTTATTTATTTCATAAATCAATTTTAAATAGTCAGATTTATATAATCCAACATATTTTCGTCTGGTCGTAAGTTTCGGACTGATTTCTAAATGCATTGCATACCTTGTAATGATATCTGCCATGTTTTCACCGCTAAATCGTATCGTATTCAAATACTGACTCGTAGCCTCTATCATACGTTCCATCAAATTATAAATTCGTCGATTCGATGCCATACGATCAACAGAGAAAACTGCTGACATGTCTATATTTTTAGAATCATAACTAAACTTGGAATATCGTTCTCTCAAGTAAATTAAATGAGAATCCTTTATCTGATTCTTTAAAGATCCTTCTGACGCGAAAGAGGTCATAACATTTCCAAGATCATCCCATTTCAATACATCTCGTTCCACATCTGTTTTTGTTTCATAGCAATACCGTTGTAAGTAAAATGGTACCCCAACGATAATAAATTTATCCAATCGATTTTCAAATCCACTCAACAGAGGAACGATATGATAGTCGTTCAATAAATACTTCCAATTGTATTCCATCTCTTGATGGAATACCTTATAGAAATTCTTTTCCTCATCGGTATTCATTCCTATCCTCTCCTATATAACAATTTTTGCCAACATACAAAGCAAATTGTAATTATAGCGAATATCTAACTCATCCTTATTTTCCTCCCAGTAATCGTCTGCAAGTTCTTCTCGCAATGTACGATAATTAGAATTCGCATTAAACTCCCTGTAATAATCAATCGGGAGCATCAAATTTTTATACTGATCAATCGTTCGTCTCAGGAATCGAATTGTGTCTTCCACATTTCCAGATTCCATTTTACGAAAAAATGTGGCATAGAATTCCAACATCCCATTTGTATGTAACGGGACTTTCGTATCATTGATTCCCTTAACATCAATTTGATCTGGGGATCGGTAAAACAATTCGATCTTTTGTTTTCCTACCCGTAAGAATGACGTGTAAGTATTCTTAGGTCGAAATTCAATGTAATTACTTAGTTTTGTCACATTACAGGTTCGAGTCGTAAAAATTGCATCCTTTCGAATATCAATAATCTCGATGTCTTCAAGATCATTTAAATAATAAAACTTTTCTCGCACCGATGAAAATGCTTGTTTTTTCGCTTCTACTAGTTTTTTATCTTTCCGCTCAATTTGTCCAATGATAACATCTTGCTCATATTTGGTTCGATAATTTTCGATTTTTTGAATCGTCTCTGGTGGAAGTAATTGATACTCTTTGATTAAAGACAACCCAGCTCGTTTCATATCATACTCAATAATCGTACGATTAAAAAGATAAGGGATCGTGGAATTTGACCACGTATCCCTTGCTGCAAGCTCAACTGCTTTCATTCTTTTTTTCCTCGTTTCTTTCCATCTCGATACAACCACTTATCACAAGTCGCAATATCTTCCTCACAGATTGCATTACAATCCGTTTTGTTGCATTCACTACAGCAAATATAATATCCATTCGGACAATCTTTTTTACAAACCGTTTTCCGATCTCCTCTTGGATAATTCTCATGTACGAAATTATCCGTAAACGATTCATTACGAATACAGGTCTTACACTTCTTTTTACCACGATCGTGTTCTCCCCAATCACAGAGGAAACAATCATCATTCACGGATTTTTCCAGATTAAATAATTCATTCACGAAATTTTGAACGAATGCATCCAAATCAATAAAATCATATGCTTCCTTGATGGATGTGTTTCGATCTACGAATACATAAGTATTACCCTTATCTTCTCTTGATTTTACTAATTTCTCAGCAATTTCATGAAAATTTCCATGTTCTAATTCTTCTTTTGAAAGAACTTCTTCGCGTTCCACTTTTGAAAAGTTTAAGGTTTGAAATTCTGGCATGCTTTGTAAGAAATTATCAAACCACATGTAAACGGTATTATACGCTTCTTGTTCACTTAATACTGCAAACGCTAATCGTTGATTTCCATTCAAGTTTTGCATTTGAATAATAGAGATTAATGTATCTCGTACCAATGGGATAAGCTCTCCACCACGATATGGATTACTTGCAGGAGCCATCTCATACATGGTTCCTGCAAATGCTTTCATGATCATTCGAATCGAATATGTTTTATATTTATCTGCTCTCATTTCATTTCTCCTCTCTGTGTATACCCTTATTCGGAGGGAGTACATAAATTGTAACGTTATTTATCATCCAAGGGTTTATACCACGAATTCGAAGAATTGTTTTTCTTCGTTTCGTGACTGGAAATTCATACATGGAGATAATTCGACGTGTAGTATATTCATGACATTTCTGGTGTTTCTTTTTGATCCGGACTTTCATACTACTCTACTCCTCTCATCCAACGGACAGGTGTCGATGATAATTCTGGGAATCGAATTGAGATATACATATCAATCAATTCCTCTTTACTTTCATCAGATGTATAGTATCCCAGCTCATCTAATTTTTTCTTTAGTTTCTTTTTTGGCCATTCTGTTTTAATCTTATGAAGAAGCTCTGCTCTTCCTTCCGTTGATTTCTGATATTTTTCTTTTGTCTTCTTTCGAATCGGCTCAACGATCGAAAGAACTTCTTCCGGGTCATATTTACAAGGTTTTTCTTTTCCTTTGATATACCGCTTATAGTCATACATTGGGTATTTTAAATTGGTCATTACATAATGTGCTAATTCACGAATATATCCTGAAGAAAATCCGTCACTCGTTGTTAAAAATATGATATTGTATCCTTCCACCAGAGAACCCCAAACATATTCTGCTAACGTTTCCAATGTTTTCGGCTCTCGTTTTAACATAAGCTCATATTGAATACGCAAATCTTTCTCGTTATCCGCATACAAGACATCTGCTGTAGGATAAAAGAGTCTGGGTGCATAATTAATTGTGGCATACTTCTTCTTATCCCGAACATGAATATCAAAAGTTGTCACAACGTAATATGCATCCAGAATCCTCCAATCTTCCTCTCGTTCTAAATATGTGGTGAGAAAGGTTTTGCTATCCATATAGAATAGCATACCCATTCCTCCTTCTCATTTATTTACGAACGACTGGTATTACCATACTTTTCTTAGGTCCATTTGTTTCTGTTGTGGTATTACTTGGTCTCGCTCCGCACTTCAAAAGTGCTTCTCTCATTGCATTTGAACCAACATCTTCACTTCGTGATTCGGTTCTCACGTCTACTGCCGGTACACTCTCTACATTTGGAACGATAGGTTTTGGTTCCGTAACAGTTGTTGATGTCAGCTTTGCAGAACCATCCTTATTTTGTACTACACTCATTGCTCCTGTTACATTCTGTTTCATCCGAGATGCAAGTTCTTCCTTTGAAAGAACTTCTTCCTGATTCTCTTTTGCAGTTGCTACATACCGATCATACAGCTGCTCAGTCAAATCATCTACCGTGTCCTCAACGGTCTGTGGTTCTGTAAGATACTGAGAATAATCTGTCTGATCTTCTGCATATCCAGATGCCTGCGCACTCAGTGCATCCATTGGGTCTTCTTCATCATCTTCTGAAGCAGTATCTACAACTCCATTCTCAGGAAGTACTGCATAAGAAACGTCCTCATCGTCGTCATAATCGTCTTCAGTTTCATCCACAATTTCAAGGATATCAAAGACAAGATCTCGAATCTGATCATAGTCATCAATAGAGAAGATGCCATCTAAATCTTCGAATGTAAATTCTTCTTTGCCGACTTCAGTTTTTCTATGACGATGAACCAGCTCTGTAAATTCAATGATCTGGTTGTATGCTGGATGTGTACTTCCATCTGGCATTTTCTTAGATGCAAAACGGAACGCCTGCATATATTCCGGAAGATGTCTTGCGAAAATCTCTCGGTCATTTCGAATCGTAGCACAAATATTACAATATACGATAAATTCTGCAAGGATTCCTCGATAACTGGAATTTAATTCCGGATAAAAGAGCTCGGAATTTGTAAATCCAACCGCAGCATGTTTTACATAGTTATTAAACTTTCTTTGCTCAGATGCTGGAATATGATATGCATAAATCATTGGCTCCATTCTATCATCATTATCATGATCATCCATCACGAACTGGAAATTCTTAGTATCTAAATACCTCACTGTTTTAAATGCTTCTAAGAATTCTGGTACGGTATAAACCGCTGCTGGATGCTTAGATGAAACGATGTATGTCCAAAGCCCTCTCTGAGTTTCTGCTAAAAGTTTCAAATCCAGTTTTCCATCTTCTCCGAGAAAATGATTATAGATACCTTCCTGGTTCACATAGTAACAATCCAGATTTAATACCGTATCAATTACCGGATTTTGCACAATGCCGTCATTGATATTCATTCTACCAAGTTCTTCAAAGATCGTAAACTTCAATGAGCAGATTTTTGACAGACGGAAATAAATCTCACTATCTGTTTCACTCATAGCTGGTTTATTTTCTGCATCATCGTTAATCATTGCGGTATCATAAGCAGCATCAGTTTCATTATCGAGTGCAGATTCCTCATTAGATTTAGCAGAAACTCCAACACCGATTCCAAAGTCATCACTATTATACACGCTTGAATCTGCATTTTCAACATCATCTTCTTCATCGACATAGTCGAGAGGATTTCCAAAGAATCCATCTTCATCAACTCCTTCCGTTTCTTTACTTGCATCATTGAACTCCTGTGGAAACAGATATGGAGCCAAGCTCTGATCAGGCTTCTCAGTAGTATCCGTTATATCAGAATGCTCTTCAGATGGTGCCTCCAATGCTTTCATGTATGGATCTTCTTCTCGAATCCTTTGTGCATGATCTTTTGCATATTCCGCATTTGCCTGCTTTGCCACATGATTCAATGTATCTTCAATGTTAATTTCAGAATTTTCATCATTGATAAGATCTAAGTCATAATCTCCATCATAAGATTTCTTCTGTTTCTTTTTCTTTGGTTCTTTCACTTCCCCCATTAAATATGCCATATAGCTTGGGGTCAACACTGGCTCCTTTTTCTTCTTAGGAGCCTCTTCATATTCATACTCGGGTTCAATCGGATCCCCGTTTTCATCTAACTCCACCTCATCGATGGAGTAATCTGCCGTTTCAATATCATTCTGTGCTCGATACATTGCTGCTTCATAAGGATCCATAAATACCTGATTTTTGTTTTTCTTATTCTTCTTACTCATTTTTATTCTCTCCTTTGATATTATAAATTCTATTGTAGATATCACCGTATGGGTCATGGTTCTGGATGTCGTCCAATATACGAATACGTTCACGTTCTGTTAAGCGTTTCTTCTTCTTTTCCTGCTTCTTACGTTCTTTATCAAATGGCATAAATTCTTCTACATCTTCTACCATTTCGACTGGAGCATGTAACTCATATCCTTGATCTTTGATGTTCCCAATTTCCATCTCCTGATCTTTTCTGGTTACTTTCCTTCGAATATGTGCAAATGTATATTTTTTATGACATCTTGGACAATAAAGACCGACGTAATCATCATCGTATTGAACCAATGTGATACCATCACAGTTGCATGTAAATAATTTATAACTGATTGCATAAACGTATGCAAAGTCCAGCATGCAAATTTCTTCTTTGCCATTCACCATTCTGATACCCCAGTTTTTATAGTTGTCCTCACTAATTCCAACATCACCTATCATATACTCATTGGATACTTTTCCAAGGATCTCTCGGATTTGATCTTCGAATCTGTGAAGATCTCCTAATGTAAACGGGGTTACATACTCAAACACGGCAACTAAACCGTCTTCCAGACACTCATATACTTTACAAACATATGGATACAGTTGAGGACCGTATTTAAATTCTCTACGGTTGTCTATCATTCCATCACTATCTAACGCTATTTTGACTGCTAACATTCCGGTTGATCCTGGCATATTAATCCCATAACGGTTCGTCCCAGATCCCAACCCCTCATATTGAATCCCATTGCGTTTCAACGTCTCTCGAATACGAACACATTTCGTATTATTATCACAAGAGAGCATTGTAATTCCATTGAGTTCAATTAATACATCTTTATTAAACTTATCTAAAATCATCGAATATTTTCGATGTTTACTCCGGTTTTCTTCTTTCTTTTCTTCTGGCATCTTAGGATCCTTCTTTCATATCTTTTTGCATACTGCTGGAAGTGAAATCTAAAGCCTCTTTTGCGTATTCTTGATAGGAACCTTTCCCGACGCTACCTAAAATAGCGTTGTCGATTCGTTTTTGTTTCTGTTTCGCTGCATGCTTAACTACCAATTCACCTTTTTTTGCTTTTTTCTTTTTCTTTTTCGCTTTATCTTTCTTTTCCAACTCTTTGTATTTTCTGTATTTTTCGGCATCAGATAATCCTCGATTCTTCTCGTTCTTTTCTCCTTTGCCGTTGATCTCATCTAATCTGGATAACTGCTTTCGAAGTTCCTTCTCTTTTTGTCTGGATTTTTTCAACCATTTATCAATCTTCTCATCCTGACGAGAATTTGCCCAGAACATACGAACGTTCATTCCATTTTTATCCAAAACTTCTTTTGCACGAATCTCGTTTTCTTCTTCTAATGTACGATATCGTCCATCTACTTTAATCTTGGTATTCTTGAAATTCCATTCTTCCAAAGCTCTTAAATAAGATTTGCAATCTTTCTTATTCATAAGAGATCCTTTAAATACCGGAAGATCTGTCATCGTTTCAACACCATATGCACGATTGTATTTCTCAATCGTAGATAAATCATCCGTATCAAATTGATATGCCAATTCGTTTACATATCCATGAGCACGTCTGTCAGCCTTCTCTCCTTGTGCTACGACTTCTCGTACAAGTTGTGTCAAACCAGGAGTTCCACTTAACAGCTCTTTCTGTTCTTCTTTGCTAAGATATGTTGCGATTGGTTTCTTCTCATAAGATTCCGGAACATCTTCATCTACCATGATGTCTTCGGTATCTTCATATTCATCTTCATCCATATGAAGTGCATTGTACATGATTTTCTTATATTCATCAACTGTGAAAAGTTCCTCTCTTGCTTTATCGAGTTCTTCTTTTGTTGTAATGTCATGGACTGCAGTATCTATAATAAATCCTTTTGGGTCATCGTCACTTAAAATATATTCACCCAAAGCTTTCCAAGAAATACGTTTTCGATCTTTTCCTTTATACTTTGGTGTATACATCCCATTGATTCGAATCTTGCCCTTGGACCATAGATGTAAGTACTCTTCATACGAGTATACTTTTTGTCCTCTTGCCACGGCTTTCACAAAATCCAAACAATTTCGATACGCCACAATAAATTCATCGATCTTACGATAACTTTGTTTCTTACCTGCAATCTTTCGATAGATATCGTACAATGCATTTTGTGCCTTCAAGTCCTCTTCGCTCTTATGGTATCCATCCCCATAATCATGTACATATGAATGTGAATACATCGCTCGTAACTGCTCGAGCTTTCGCTTTGAGAACTTAAACTGCTCTTGTTCAGGTTGCATATTGAGATTCTTCTTGATCTCTTCGGATCTTGCCTCAATCTGCTCTTCGGTAAGCTCCTTTTTTTCCTCATCGCCGAATCCTAAACTTGGCATTTCTCTCATCTCCTTTCAAAAATGATTTCTGCTATACGCAAAAATAATGTATAACTCTGGGATAATTCCCAGTTTAATAAAATCGTTTCCGAATCTATACCTTTTCAATTACTAGACATCCTAATAACGAGAGATTGGTTTCACGACTATAAATAACAGGAAGAGAAGAATCTAAGAGTTACTTAGATTCTTCTCTTATTATTTATACCTCAGTAGGAGTATCGTTTACCACTACTTCTGCACTCGGCTCCTCAACTACTTCGGAGGATACAACTTCTGCGGAAAAACCAGGAATGGTATCACCCATGTCGATCACATCTCCTGCATGAGGAATCTCCTGCGCTTCCTTTACCTCAGCAGTTGTTGCAATTTCATCAACGGGTGCCTGCGGTACAGAATTAGCTGGTTCACCTACTGGCTGTTCTGCTGCTTTTGCAGCAGCCTCGGCTTCCTGCTGTTTTCTGAATTCTTCCTGACGCTGCTCTTCCATTTCCTGCTGTTTCTTACGAATAGCTGCCACGGTTTCTACCAAATTTTTATCCGGAATATATCCAGTGATCACTTCTTTATTTTCCTGCTTATCCTGCTGATATCTACCATCATATACATTCTTCTCATCGATTGGTCCTTCGACGGTCTGGAAAAAGATGGTTGCGATTTTCATATTTGGATAGATTACAGTCGGGTAGCATGCCTCGATTTCCAAAACAAACTGGCAAGTATCACCAAGGTTTGCTCTTGCTGCTGTCTTGTGGATAGAAATACCTGCACGGGACAGACTGCTCAACCCACCAACTTCTGCGATGTATTTATTAGAACCGATCTTTTCATTTACTTTTACCAGATACACATTTCCAGGCATCAGTACAAAACCACTTTCCGGAATCTCCTCCTGGTAAGTAGTCTGATAATGAGCAAGATCCATAAGAGGAAGTTCCCTGCGGTACTGGCAATCTTCAGACAGTGGACTAACTGTTGCAAGATGACCATAATCTTCTGGACGAATTTCCTCTGCAACCTGGCCAACTGTGATGGTATCTCCTCTTTCCTGTTCACCCTTCTCATTGATGTTTACAAACGGATAGTAAGCAATCTTATTCGCAAGAGTTACATCGATGGAATTCGGTCCGATATTTTTCATGTACAGTGGCTCAATTGTAATGTCTTCGTTTGTAATTGCCTGCATAATTGCAGCTTTTGTTAAGATACCCATAATTGGTTCTCCTTTCAATAAAAAAATTATGCGCTTAAAGCTTCTCCTTCATCCATATACTGAACATCGGTCTGACCATCGACATCCAGATATTGATAATCTTTCATCAGGGCATTGAAGCTTTCTGCCGTTAGTTGTTTTGTTTGATCCATTTTTCGTTTTAATTTATCGATCAGGTCGTCATCGACATGATAGTCTTGTAAAAACTGAGTGTAATTCCCATAGCACATATAAAGTGGTATCGGAACCTTTCCAGTATTATGAACGATCTGATGAATTGTTTTCGAAAGGGGGATCAATCCTACTTCATTGTTATAATGAAGCTCCATCACTTCTTCTGCAATATCCAAGGCATCTATCTCTTGACCCTCTTCGATGTATTTATCTAAGACGACCGAGACATAGTCTTCCAACGTAAATGGTTCATGGTGGATCTCGATTTTCACTTTCTTATTTTCGTTATTCTCCTTGGTATTGGAGGTTACGTTTTTAAAAAAAGCACAAGCATCCATGTCTACGTTTTCTTTTAAATATTGCACATAATCACGATATTCCATAGAAGATCGAATGGCTTTTTTCACCTGCTCAATCAATTTTCTACGTTGTTTCGCGGTTTCATACTGTGTGACATACTCGAATCGTTCTGGCGTTGCCATTCGAATTCGTCGTACAAACTTTGATTTTCCCACAGCAGTTTCACCTACCTTTCGCTTATGTAGAATGTCACGCTGTGGGAAATCCATTTACTTAAACAAGTAACCGTAATTCCAAATAAAAACGGTCAATTCATCAATCACAAATCGCCTAGTTCCACAATACATTCCAGAAAAACTAGAATAATCTCCATGCGGATCATTGGAATACACAGCAAACTTATACGCGGTTGGATATTGAATCGCTTCCAATGCAATTCGAACAAATGGACGACACCATGCCGGATTTAAAAGTCGTTCTGCATTTTGAATGGAGGGCGGAGCTAAAATTCCACCAAATTCTCCACTCACATAATCCTCCACATCATTTTTTTCATTAAAGGTGACTAATACGTTTACTTCTTTTACAAAGGCTTCTAAATCACAAGCTCCTTTATCTGGATGCGGGTCTCTTGTTGAAAATGCTGCAAACTGTAATACAGCGCCGCGATTTCTTCCACAAAATTCAATCCATTCTTCCTTTTCGATATGGCTATCCTTGACAATAAAAAGCTTCATGTTTCTCTGAGCCATGAATTTTTTTGCTTTTTCTTTGTCATTAGTGATTGCATATAGTGGATACTTCTCGGATAGCTTTCGAAATGCAATGTTTCGACTCTCTTTCACTTTTCCTCGATTTAAATAAAATCTCCATACGTGCATAATTTTAAAATCCCCCTTTTTCGATAAGTTCGTTCATATAATCTTCGATACCCATTTAATCCATTAAAATGATCTCCTAGTTCCCAAGGAATTTCAGATGGGTTTCCATAACTAAATAATATAGTATTATACTCTAAAACATCTAATGCAGTTTGTACAAATCCTCGAAATATACGCCCACCACTTTTATGGATTAGATCGAAAATCTGTTTATTCTCACCAAACGTATGCTCATCTATGATGTCAGATAGGATCATATACCAGTTTTCTTCAATATTATCATATTCAAAATTCGGAAGCGGTACGATAATTTGAGAACTTGTTTGAATCCCTGCTCTTACAAATTCACAAGTTAGTGGATGTTTATGAATCATATACTCCATGTAAACGGTTTCGAAGTTCTTTTTGTCTTGACTGGAAATTTCTATGGTACGTTCCATGAATTGTGCGGGATCCCTTGTGGCTCGAAAAATAGACGCATATTTTTTATTGGATGTGACGGCATATAATTGATAGGGTTTTGGAATTGGTTCTGGGACTTTTGGTACAATCAAACTTGGGACAGTCCATTCTCCAAGTTTATCATACCCTTCATCTGTGATATAGAAAAGATAATAAGTCATTGGTTACACTCCTTCTTTATATATAACTTCTGCAAATACGGTATAAAATAAATTTTTCATTGAAAATAGATCCGTAGCATCCGATGGTTTTTCATTTAATCCAGTGAAATCTCGAAAATCAATATTCTCCCCGTGTTATTTTCTGTGAATCAAATATTTTGGACCATTTGGATGATAAATTCGACAAAGTTGATTGTAATTTAGAAAATCTAAGACAGTTTTTACTGGAGATGAAAAGACGTTACTATCCACTGGAAGAATTGGATGATTCACTAGATTTTTCTCAATATCAGTACATATTTCTCCAAGATTATTTGCAAGATAATCGTATTCGTATTTGGTCATGATTTTATTGCTGTAGAAAGATTCTTCTTGTGGACTTACTCGAGTCGTCATTCGTCGAACTGTTTGAAAACCCGATCGTTCTCCAATATTTATACGTTGATCCAAACAAGTTGGAAGAAGCTCGTAACGAAAGTATTCCATCATAAAATTCGAATACTCTGCTTCGCTGACTTCTTTTTCTTGAATCAAGAAACGGTGTTTCACAGGTCGTTCCTGAAGAAACCGTTCCTTGTATTTTTTTCTATCCGTAAATCCCCACAACACACAATATGAGCCATCTAAATTCTTTCCATTTCCATATAAGAAGGCATCATATTGCCCATATCGATTTCCTTTTTGAAAAATTTCTTCGGTCATAATTGCATATATCAAATATATTCGCATTATAATCCCCTCACTTTTGTTTTAAGAGTGGCCCATATTTCTTTATAAAGAAATATAGCAAATCATAATCATCCACCATTTCATAGCAGTCCTCTGGTACCGTTTCTGGAAAAATGCAAACATCGTAAAATAACGCATGAAGCGCTTCTCGAACCAATGGATTGTATACGATATAGGGAAGCCAAACTCTGTTTCTACGTAAAAGCGTATTCATATAAAACGCGGCATCTCCGATAATGGAAGATCTTTCCGCGATAGTAACGGCAAGCTTATACGTTCGTAATTCCCCATCTATGGTTCTTGTTTTCCCTTCGAGTGGTTGCAAATACTCATTTGGAAAATTGTCCGCATAGTAATTTACTTCCCGCTTGTCAATCTTTCGTTTTTCAATCATAAAGATATCCGAATCCCGTTGTTTTTTCCAAAGTTGGATTAATTTTTTCTTATCACTATAGGCATATAATACAGGACCCTCCTGAATAAAATCTGTAATGTACCTTTGTTGTAGATATTCTGGTATCAAGTAAATAAACCAGTATGTGTATAGAGTTTCTTCACTGCTCATCTTTGGCGTCCTCCGTTAAGTAATTCATCTTTTCATAATTCTCGTTTAATAATTTTTTATATTCTTTTTTATATCGTTTTTGAATTTCTTTTAATACCTTAGGAGGAATTTTCTCATACGTAAGAAATTCCTGTGTGCTATTTATATAATCCATAATATTCGTTAATGATCGGATATAATTATCAAATTGATTCATAACTATCACCTCACTTCTTAAATTGTCTCATTTCCTATGAAATAATATATGGATAAAAGAAGAGTATGGTT
>ERZ1034917.301-NODE-301-length-45810-cov-13.170910_pt1 | contig 45810 bp, 45 predicted proteins | sample MGYA00520605_ERZ1034917 | MGnify/ENA primary metagenome ERZ1034917 (study PRJEB33766, sample SAMN09781784) | gut metagenome | biome: gut microbiome | host: Homo sapiens | place: Madagascar | study: EMG produced TPA metagenomics assembly of the PRJNA485056 data... | reverse complement strand
AAAACGCGAGTTGAGCTCAAATTTACCCCCAAAACGAAAAAACCGACCAGAAGACTGGTCGGCGGAGAATTTTGAAAATGGTGGAGTATAGGAGACTTGAACTCCTGACCCCCACACTGCCAGTGTGGTGCTCTAGCCAACTGAGCTAATACCCCATAAAAGCTTGGATGCGTAAATATAGACCGGAATTACGGAATGTCAAGCTCCAAAAGACGGAAAGTTCTCTATTTTTCAATCATATTTGCCGGAGAAAACTGGAAAACGGATTTGAATTCAAATCAGATCCGGCTTGCAACTTCCGCTTTGCCGGATTATATTTTCCGAAAGATTCAAATTACAACGGTAGTGACTTATGAAAATTCTTTTGATTGAAGACGATGCACGCACTGCGGCTTTTATCCTCAAAGGGCTGAAGCAGGCAGGGTTTACCACGGTTCATGCCGAAGACGGCAAAACCGGACTCTTCAAGGCGAAAACCGAGGAGTTCGACCTCGCCGTCATTGATATCATGCTTCCCGTGATGGACGGTTTTTCCGTAATTGAAAAAATCCGTGCGGCAAAAATTACGACTCCGATTATCATTCTCAGTGCAAAGAATGCCGTTGAAGATAAAATACGCGGACTTCAGCTCGGAAGCGATGATTATCTGGCAAAACCTTTCTCCTTTTCCGAGCTTCTCGCACGCATTCAGGCACTTTTGCGAAGGGCAAACACGGCTTCCGATCCGACAACGCTCACAGTGGCGGATCTGACAATCGATCTCCTGAGCCACAGGGTCACACGCGGAAATGTCAGAATCGACATTCAGCCTCTGGAGTTTCAGCTTCTGGAATATCTGGTACGCAATACCGGGCGCGTCGTTTCCAAGACCATGATCATGGAACATGTATGGGAATACAATTTCGATCCGCAGACCAACGTCGTTGAAGCACGGGTATGCCGTCTGCGCGATAAAATCGACAAACCATTTGAACGGAAGCTGATCCATACGGTACGGGGATTCGGTTATGTCCTGGAATGACAGGAAGATTTTTCAAACAGTCAAATTCAGAGTCGCGTTATGGTATGCCGTACTGTTTGCCCTTTCCGCCGCAATCAGTTTTCTTCTTGTATTCATCTATCTGAAAAACAGCATGCTCAGACAGACAGACCACAAGCTGACAAGCTATGCGGACCGGGTTCTTTACGATTATCTGACCAATAATAAATTCAAACGGTTCGACAGGGAAGTTTCACTGGAAAAAGTGCCAGCCGAAGCGATGGACGCAATGCAGCGGCGTATTCCGAACCTGAAACCGCTCCTCGCCTTTGAGCGCGGCGGAAGAAAACTTCACTATTACACGGTAATCGGTTATGCGGACGAAAAACTTTATGAACTGCGCCTGGAATCCGGCGGAACCGTTTTCACACGTCTGGTTCAGACGGCGGATCACCTCCCGCTGGTCCGCAAAGGATTCCAGAACATGGTGGCGGAAGAAGGCAGCAGCAATCTCTTCTTCCGGCTGTTGACCCCGCAGGGACGCGTCATTGCACAATCTCCGCTCCCGCAGGCATTTCCTGAAAACATCATGCCGGATCTCTCCACCAGATTCTATACGGTTTCCGGCAATCCCCCGTTCCGCGTCATGACAGAACGGCTCTTTGACGGCAATATCCTCGAAATCGGGCGCAGCCTGCACTACATGCAACGGCGCCTGGAACTTTACTCTCTGATTTTTTTCTCCACAATCGGAACCATTCTCTGCCTCGGCACCCTCTGCGGCTGGCTCATTGCACGCAAGTTCATTGCCGGAGTCGAACGGCTCAACGCCGCAGCACAGCATATCATTCAGTCCGGCGACTTCAGCAAACGGGTTCCCGTGGAACACGACGGCGTTGAGATCGACGATCTGGTCAGGGCGTTCAACAGCATGAACGCCAATACGGAAAAGCTCATTACGGAACTTCAACACATCACAGACGATATCGCGCACGACCTGCGGACGCCTCTGACGCGAATGCGCGGCATGGCGGAAGTGACGGTAAGCGGGCCGCAGGAACTCGCACATTACCGGGAGATGGCATGTGATGTTGCCGAGGAGTGCACAAAAATGGTGGCAATGATCAATACCATGCTGGAAATCACGCGCACGGAATCCAATCTCGAAACCATATCCGAATCGAAACTTTCACTCAATGAACTTCTGGAACAGGCTTATGATCTTTACCAGCTCCTTGCGGAAGAAAAGGGGCAGACGTTCAGTTTGAACCTGCCGGAGGAGTCGGTTATGATCTCGGCGGATAAGATAAAGATACAGCGCATCGTGGCAAACCTGCTGGACAACGCAATCAAATTCACTCCCGCAGGCGGTTTCATCACGCTTGACCTGTCAGCCAGAGACGGCATGGCTGAGATCAGAATCTGCGATACCGGCTGCGGCATTCCGGAAAAGGACCTTGAGAATATTTTCAAACGGTTCTACCGTGCAGACTCAAGCAGAACCCTTCCCGGAAACGGCCTCGGACTTTCTCTCGTCCACGCAATTGTGGAAGCACACCACGGCAAAATCCATGTTGCAAGTTCAGAAAAAGGTTCTATTTTCACGGTCTGCCTGCCTCTCTGCTGAAAAAAAACGCCAACATTACCAAATTGTAATGTTCCCGTAATATTCCGGTTATATAGAGAGATTACAGTAACTGACAATAAAGAAGGGAAACAATCTCTTCAACAAAGCCACCTGCATTCCGGCACACCCATCCCGGAATGATATCCAAAACCGCAGAATCTTTTACCAGCCCAAAAGATTCTGCGGTTTCCTTTTGTATTCAGAACTTACCGCAGGAAAGGCAATGATTTCGCCTCACAGCAATCATTAAATTTCACAAAAAATAAAAACGGCATATTTTTTTTTACGAAATAAGATGTATATTAAGCGGATTTATACCGCACTGGAACCAACCGCTGAGGAAAGCACTTATGGATAAGATCAACTACAACTGGCGCGAAAAACGTGAGAAAAAAGCATTTCTGGCTCTTGCCGACGGCACTGTGATGCAGGGATATTCCGTCGGGGCACCCGTCGATCAAGTCGGCGAGGTCGTCTTCAATACAGGCCTGAGCGGATATCAGGAAATATTGAGCGATCCCTCCTACGCCGGGCAGTTCGTTACCATGACTTATCCTGAAATCGGCAGTTACGGCATCAACGCCGCCGATATGGAATCGCGCGGGCTCTTCCTGAACGGCTTCATCATTCACGAATACAATGAACCGAGCAACTGGCGCTCTGAAGAATCTCTCGCGGAGTTTCTCAAAAAACACAATGTTCCCTGTATCGCCGGACTTGACACGCGCGCACTGACAACCAAACTCCGCCGGGAAGGAACCATCAAAGGCTTTATGCACTGTTCCGGACAGGAAATCACTCCCGAAGAGGGGGTGAAAAAGGCTGTCGCATGGTGCGGGCTCGACAATCAGGACTATGCGTCCAAAGTCACCTGCGAGCGGGCTTTCGACTGGGACCCGGATCTCTCCAAGACACGTTCCTGGGGAATGCCGGAACAGCTTCCGGCGGCGGACCTCAATGTCGTCGCCTATGACTTCGGCATCAAATGGAACATTCTACGCTCCATGCGCATCTGCGGCATGAACGTGCATGTGGTTCCCGCCCACACCACGGCGGAAGAAGTGCTCAAGCTCAAGCCGGATGGCGTATTCTTCTCCAACGGCCCCGCCGACCCTGCGGCTCTCCCGTATGCGGCGGAAGCGGCAAAGAGCCTGCTCGGCAAAGTTCCGGTCATGGGAATCTGCCTGGGGCATCAGATCCTCGGCATTGCATGCGGCGGCAGAACCTACCGTCTGAAATTCGGGCATCACGGCTGCAATCATCCGGTGAAGAATCTCCTTGCGGGAAGTGTCGAAATCACATCGCAGAACCATAACTTCGCAATTGATGCGGCAACGCTGCCCGATACGGTCGAAGTGACACATATCAACCTCAATGACGGAACCGTCGAGGGACTGCGCCACAAAAAAGAACCGATGTTCTGTGTCCAGTATCACCCCGAAGCCGCGCCGGGACCACATGACCCGTTCTATTTGTTCCGGCAGTTCCGCGATCTGATGAAACGCTGACAGGAACCGGAAGCGGAGGTTCAATGAGAATAACATCAGCCATTCTGTTTTCCGTCTTTCTGCTTCCGCTCCTGTTCTCCGCGTGCAAATCCGGGAAGGAACAGGTTCCCCCCCTCCCCGATCCGTCAGAGCTGATCGCGGAACAGCGCATGAAAACCATCCGTGAACACCGCACTCTTGTTGTCGGGTTCGTTCCGACGCAGCTCAGCAGGATGGAACTGGAACTCATCACGGAACTGCTGAAAAATACCGGATATCAGTTCCGTGTCGTGAAAGCCGCGCCGGAAACCCTGTTCTCTTTTCTCCGGGCGGGGCACGCGGATATCATTTGCGGGCTTTTTACGGAACAGGAACTGAAAGCTGCCTATCTGACTCCGGCGGTACCCTTTCTTGAACTTTCATTCCATATTCTTCATCATCAGGAATTCAAGGAGTCGTCGGAGTCAGGCGACGGCGGGAAATCACCGGTATTCAGCGAGCTGCTCTACCCGGATTCCGCGCCGGAAACTTTTTTCATCTCAAAGGTGCAGACAAAACTTCTGAAACGTCCGGTCAGCGCCGAAAACATTTTCAAAGAGATGGAACAGGCACCGGAAAAACGCGCCGTTTTTCTCTGCAACATTTCCATACCGGAACATAAACGGAAAAATCTGACGGTCAGGAATGCAGAAATCAAAACCAGCTCCACGCATCTGTTTTTCGCATTGCGCAGGCATGACCCGGAACTGCTCCGGCTCCTGACTTCACGTTTCGCGGCGCTTTCGCAGGATGGAACCGTTCAGCGAATTCTGGAGCCTTATCTGTCAAAATCCAATTCAAAGGAGAAGTATGAAAAAAAGTAAAGTTCTCTGGATTCTTTCAGGATTCCTGCTTGCGCTGATCCTTGCGGCGACGGCAGCATATTCTGCCGGGTTCCGCTATCACCCGGACATTCAGCAGAAAATTTTTGCGGACATGGTGCAGTCCAATGCTTACAAGGCCGCTCTCGCAAATCTGACGGCAGACAGAGTCCTGCAGGAGACGGCGGGCATTCCTCTGAAGACTGGAAATATTCGCGAACTGGAAGCATGGGAAAGCGGAGAAAACGGGGCAATCAGGCTCAAACAGGAAATCAGCGGAACGAGGAAATCCGGTCTTCTGTCTGTGAATGGAACCATGGTTTCCGGCAGGTGGCAGTATCAGGAATTCAAAGTCCGGTTTCATGACGGCAAAGAACTGAATCTATTGAAAAAACAGGGAAAACAGGATGGAAAACGATAAAAAGGAAAACTGCCTGATTCTGGGAATCACCCTCCTGCTGGTTCTTTCCGGAATTGCCCTGCGGCTTTACGGGCTCCGGACACGGAACCTGGAATATGATGAAATCTGGACTTTTGCACACTATGTCAAACTGCCGCTGCGGGAAATCTTCACCGAGCTTGCCGTCCCGAACAACCATCCTCTGAACACCCTGTTCATCAAATATTCCGTCCGGATCGCAGGTGCGCATCAACTGCTCCAGCTTCGTCTGCCTGCCCTGCTGGCAGGGCTCTTCCTGCTGGGCGGGTCATGGTTTGCGCTCCGCCGCCTGACACGCTCCACAGCCGGAGCCTGTTTCGGAATGCTCCTGCTGGCATTGAACATCCCCCTGATCCATTATTCCCAGACGGCGCGCGGTTATGAGTTGCAGGCATTGTTCACTGCCGGCGTCATGCTTTCCCTGATCTTCTTTGAGCTTGACCGGAAATCACAGTACAGGCGTATCCTCTGGCCTGCTTTATTTCTGATATCGGCTGTCGCCACATGCCTCAGCGTCACAAGCGGCGTCATCTTCGTAACGGCGCTCGCGCTCTCCTATGTCTGTCTGTTCACGGACTTCAGAAAATTGACGGACATGAAAGAATGGCTGGCAAGAAAGGAGCTCCTGACCGCGTTCTTCTTCTTTGCTGTATTCGTAATACTCTGGTATGGTTTGAATTACAGAACACTTGCCCAGGGGCAGAGTTTCGGAAACACGGTGACTTCGCCGGTAAAGTTCCTCACCTTTGTCTGGAACACGGTCACACAACTGCCGCTCACATTAACCATACCTGCCGTTCTCGCGGCATCAGTTCTGCTGAAAGATCCGTTCAAGCGTCGCATCGCGCTCATGGGACTGTTCTCCACTGCGCTCGTTTTCTGCAGCGCCCTGATATTCAAAGCCGGCGATTTCCGGGTTTACATTCCTCTGATCCCGATCCTTGCTTTCCCCGCTGCTCTGATTTTTGAAAGTCTCACAGAGCGTCTGCGGCGTTTTTCCTTGCTGGTCTTCTGTCTTCTGACCGTCATCGTCGTAATCCAGAGCAATGCACAATATCCGAAGATGAATCCGCCGGACCTGGGAGTAGTCTTCGTAACTGCGGCACAGGCCATTCCCGCGGAGGCGCTGGTCATCTATTCCCCGACGGACTCTTATGTCATTGCTTCACTTTTCAGGAAAGAGTTCCAGATGGACCAGTTGAGGCGGATCAAAGCCGCCCCTGTTTCCCTGATTCTGATGGGAGACACGGATTCAATCGGAATATTTCAGGAATGGAAAAGCAATACTTCCGCCTGCCCGGTACCCGCAAATCCGCTCACGCGGGGAAACCTCGCAGGGGAAATCGCCTATTCGGAGTATCTTCTGCGTCCGCTGCAAAGCGGAGAATCATTGAAAGAAAAATTTCTGGTCGTCCTGATTGATGAACCGACTCTGGAACAGTTCCGGCGCTATCTGAATTTTTTCAAGGGACAGTTCCAAACCGCCAATATCTTCTGCTTCATGACAATGGGAGCGGGCAAGACGACGGCAACACCGATGTCACGGACAAGGGTTCTGTTATATCAGTCACCGGAACAGAGTGTGGAACAGATGCTGGCGCTGCAGGCGGAAAGAAATTCCGCTATCCGCTTCTTCGTCATAGGAGAAAAGTAACCGTCAACCGGCAAGACTCTCCAAAGTCTCCTCCGGTTCAGCTTTCCGGTTGCCGCCGTCCGGCTTCACCGGCTTTTCCGGAACAACCACCGGCTTGCCGTCGATTTTCTCGATCTTCCTCTTTCTTGCCGGCGGCGCCTCATCTTTTTGAGAAACCAGCTCTGTTTTCTTATTCTGTGTCTGCGGAGGCGGCGGAGTATATGCTGCAAGCTCCTTCAATGTCCGCTCCGCCTCGAATGAAGTTCCCTGCAATGAGAACCCGTTTACCGTCCGGACCATCACGGACAGCATACCCCGTCCGGAATCAGCCAAAGCGGTCCTGTCCGGCAAAATATTCTGCGAGAACGGCATCAGGCAGAAACAGCTCACAAGAAAAGCAGCGAGAATCGCACCGGACAACGCGGCAAATCCCATCGCCCCGATCTTATCGGCGAGTCCGGGCAGCGGGAAATCATCAAAATCTTTCGGAATAACGGCATCCGTAATCTTGTAAAGAAGAATGATCAGCACCAGAAACAATACCAGCATGGCCGCCGGAGTCAGGTATGGCGCCAGCTCCCTGCTGAGATTCAGGGACGGCTGTGCAAGGTCTCTCACCAGCGGCGCCAGCAGCAGAGCAAGATATACGGAAAAGGCAAGATTGACCAGAAAAATCCAGGACTGGTACAAGGTCTGTTTTGAACAGACCAGTCCTCCGAGGATCGCCGTACCCAGAATAATAAGAGTTCCCATAATGTCCGTCCGCCTTAAATATTGATGGTTACGCGTTCAAATTCTTCGTATGACGTAACCCCGCTGCCGACAAGGGTCAACGCCTGCCCTGCGATATTTGCCGTATTCTGATGGCTGTCCACGTATTCCTGAATCGTCGTATTCGAGGCATTCGGAGCCTCAAGAACCGCACGCAGACCGGCATCCATTACAAGAATCTCAAACAATGCCTGACGCCCCAGATACCCTGTGCCGTCGCAGTTCGGACATCCCCGCGGGACATAAATATTGTCCGTCGGGAATCCGTAACGCTCCATAAAAGCCTTCTGTTCCGCGGTCAGCTCCGCTTTCGCCTTGCAGTGCGGGCAAAGCTTGCGGATCAGGCGCTGGGAAATGATCACATGGAGAGTCGCCGCGATGGAGCGGAGCGGAATTCCGAGATTCATCAGACGGTCAATTGTCCCGATATTGTCGTTGCTGTGCAGCGTGGCGATAATCAGATGCCCGGTCTGGGAGGCGTGCACGGCGATCTCGGCGGTCTCCTCGTCGCGGATTTCTCCGACGCAGATCACATCGGGATTCTGGCGCAAGGCATTGCGGAGCAGAGAAGCAAATGTGATATCCGCTTTGATGTTGACCTCCATCTGGCTGATGGAAGGCATGACATGTTCAACGGGATCCTCAATTGAAATCACATTCTTCATATTGTAATCAATGGAACCGAGCATTGCGTAGAGGGTCGAAGTCTTGCCGCTGCCCGTCGGACCGCACATCAATACCATCCCGGAAGGCAGCCGGATCGCCGAGGAAATGATCTTGTACTGTTCCTTTGAAAGCCCGATGGATTCCAGCTTGCGCTGCCCCATATCCGATGCCATGACCCGGATCGTGATCTTCTCGCCGCCGAACACACCCACCGAGGCGACACGGAACGACGGCTGGTTCTCCTCGACCAGAGCACTGAAAGAACCGTCCTGCGGTCGTCTCTTTTCCGCGATATCCATTCCCGCGGCAACCTTCACGGTACTGATGACCGCAAGCGCCGTATCCGAAGGAAGCATATTGTAAATCTTAATTGCGCCATCCACACGGATACGCACGGAATAGGATTCATTCTTAGGATCAATGAAAATATCGCTGCACTGCTTCTTTACGGCATCATAGATCAACTGTTTCAGGAAAGTCAGTGCGTCATGTACATCGACGGAATCGGAAAGACGGTTTCCTTTGGCATCCACGATTACAACCGGAATCTCCGGTTTCGCCTTATCTTTCTGCTTCGCCTTGAACAAGCCGATGATAAAATTCCACGCATCCCCGCGCAGATAACAGTAGGCGATTGCGACAGGCCCGAGAAAAACAGCCAGCAGGTTATAATACTCCTTGAGCGCGCCATGACGCTTTCCAAGCTTTTCCTCTCCTGCCTTCAATGCATACAATCCGCAAAGAAACCAGGTGAAAAGAAGAATCAGTTTCACGGGCGCAAACGCCATTTGTTCCTCCCTGTCCACACCTTTGTTGTGCCTTGAAATAATCTAGCAAGGAATATTGTAAAATTCAACCGGAGAAAATGTTTTTTGAGGAATAAAATTCAGCTCTTTTCCTGATTGCGCACAGAAACTCCCCGGAACCCGTGCCATACGCCATTTTAATACACTCGATATAAAAATCATATTTCACGCGTCCTGAAGCATCTTCCGCACGGCGGAGAAGTTCAGCCAGAAAAGATTTCCGCATATGGGAATCAGGCTCCGCGCCGCGAATCTCCCGCAAGAGAAAAGGATTTTTCAGAAAACCGCGCCCGACAGCCACACCGGCACATCCGCTCTCCTCCCGCATGATACGGGCATCCGACGCGGCCTGGATATCCCCGTTCCCGAAAACAGGAACGGCGCCGGCGGCATGAACAGCATTGCGGATCCGTTGCAGCGCCTCCTTTCCGTTCACCGCCGCATAATTCTCCGATACGGTCCGGAAATGAAATAACAGCCATGAAACCCCCGAATCGCAAATTCGCCTGACGAGTTCTTCCGTCTCTCCGGGAGAAGAAAAGCCGGAACGAAGCTTTACGCTCAGACAAAGCGGCGGAACGCATCTGCGGATTGCCCCGACGATTTTCGCCGCACAGTCCGGTTCCCTGAGCAGGGCGCCGCCGGAACCGCTGCCGAGAACAGTTTTACTCGGACAGGCAAAATTCAGGTTGACGGAGCTTACCCCGTATTCCCAAAGCCGCAAAGCTGTTTCAGCCAGCGAGTCCGCGTCATTCCCCAGCAACTGGACGGTCAGGGGGATTCCGGAATCAAAATAATGCCCCAGATGTCGTTTCAACGCCTTGGATGAAGGCGCGGCTCCGCGCGGAACTCCCAGAAACGGAGGCATCCAGGAATCAATCAGCCCCAGTGACCGCGCCGCATCGAAGAAAAAATTTCTGTTCATGATCCCTTCCATCGGTGAAAGGATCGCACGCGACGGCAGGGAAAAAGACTCTGAAATCGAAATCGGTTCTGAAAACGGATTCCGCATGATATCCTGTCTCCTCCGGTAATAAAAAAACGGGATACCCCGCTGGGAGTATCCCGTCTGAAAGCAACCGTTCCTGAATCAGAGTCCACCGAGCGCCTTGAGCAGAACGCCCGCGGCGACAGCGGAACCGATCACGCCCGCCACGTTCGGTCCCATGGCGTGCATGAGAAGGAAGTTGCGCGGATCGGATTCGAGACCGACCTTGTTGACGACACGCGCCGCCATGGGAACAGCCGAAACACCGGCCGCGCCGATCAGCGGATTGATCGGGTCCTTGGAAAGCTTGTTCATGATCTTGCCGAAGATCACTCCGGCAGCCGTTCCGACGGAAAACGCGATCGCTCCGAGAATCAGAATGCCGATCGTCTGTTTCGTAAGGAACTGGTCGGCAGAGAGTTTCGCACCGACAGCCGTTCCGAGGAAAATCGTAACGATATTGATCAGAGCATTCTGGGCGGTATCGCTCAAACGGTCCACAACACCGCACTCACGCATCAGATTGCCGAACATCAGCATACCGATCAGCGGAGCCGCATCGGGAAGCAGGAACGCGCACAGAAGCGTAATCAGGAGCGGGAAACAGATCTTTTCCAATTTGGAAACCGGACGGAGCTGTTTCATCTTGATCTTGCGTTCCGCCTCGGTCGTGAAAAGCTTCATGATCGGAGGCTGGATGATAGGCACCAGAGCCATATACGAATATGCCGCGACGGCAACCGCGCCGAGAAGTTTCGGTGACAGTCTGCTGGTCAGGAAGATCGACGTCGGGCCGTCCGCACCGCCGATGATACCGATGGAGGCGGCATCCTTCAGGTCGAACTCAATCCCCATCTTCGCAAGGACCAGAGCACCGATCAGAGCGAAGAAAATGCCGAACTGGGCAGCCGCACCGAGCAACGCGGACTTCGGATTGGCAAGCAGCGGACCGAAGTCCGTCATGGCGCCGACGCCCATGAAGATCAGCAGCGGGAACACACCGGTGTCGATACCGACGTTATAGACCATGCCGAGGAGTCCGTCAGGACCGGAAATTCCGGCAAGCGGAATATTCGCAAGTACGGCGCCGTAACCGATCGGCAGAAGCAGGAGAGGCTCGAAACCTTTTGCAATCGCCAGATAGATCAGAAGCAACCCGACCGCCATCATCAGCACGCGGCCGAGACCGAGAATCCATGTCGAGGAGAAGTTGGAACGGGTCTGCTGGATAATATCCGCAATACCGGTGCTCTCCCAGAGACCGGCGAGCAGTTCCTTCATGGAACCGAGCCGCTGCGAAGCGGTTCCTTCCTTGACGGAATCATGGACCAGCATTTCCGGCGCGAAATAAGCCACAATCGCACCGGGGTTCAGAATTCCCGCAGGACGAAGATCCGGGTTCAGGACGAGAGGCAGGAAGTTGCCCATGTTCTTGACCTTGGCTTTGCTGCGTCCGGGAATCGAAAGAACCATGATCTCGCGTCCGGGAGTAATCTTCTGGTTCGCCTGCATGGAAACAGAATAAATCGTGGCAGGTTTCGCCTTGACCTCATTGCCTTTGACGTCCTTCACAATATCCTTGTAGACGAGGGCGATACGTCCGTCGGCAAGCCGGAACCACTGGAACAGGTCATCCTCATATTCATTCAGATAACTTGCCTCAGTTTTCAGCTTCACTTTCATCTCATCCGTGAAAAGGGTATGCTTGTCACGTTTGGTCAGTTCGACCAGATTATCACCGATTCCGTGTTTCGGGTCCAGCTTGAGAGCTTCATAAGAATCCGGCTTCGGCAGTTTCTTCACGGCATCAGCAGCATTCGCACCGAACACTGCACTCATGCCGGCGAGAAGCGCCAAAGTCAGAAAAAGTGTCGTTAATTTCTTCATGTTCAGAATTACTCCTCGACCAGAGCGACTGCCTGATCGGCTGTTACAACGTCTTTGACATTCACGAGAATCTTGGAAACACGTCCGGCTTTTTCCGTCTTGATCTCGGTTTCCATCTTCATCGCTTCGATGATGACGACCGTATCTCCGGCAGCCACACTGGAACCTTCCGGAGCAATGATCTTGGTAACGGTTCCGGGAATCGGGGAGGTCACTTCAAAAGCCGCACCGGAAGATGCTTTCGGGGCAGCCGCGGCGGCTCCTGTCGCAACATTGACGTCGAAAGGCTTGCCGTCGACTGTCACCTTGCTGCCGTTGACCTGCACATTGAAAGTCTTGCCTCCGGCTGTAACGGTATAAGCGGCGGGGCCGCCGTCCTTCTTTGCAGCCTTTTTCTCTTCCTTGTAACGGATTCCCATGGGTTTGTCGCCCTTGAGATATGCAAGACCTTTCTCGCCGCACGCCGCGAGAATGAAGATATTCTCATCCGTCACCGGGAGATTGTTTTCGGTCAGAATCTTTTTCTGAGCTTCGATGCCCAGCTTGGGATTGCGGTCATTGATATCCATCACGTTCTCGGTGGTCGGCTGAAGACCGAGCTGTTCGGAAGCGATCTTCACGATTTCCGGATCGGGCTCCGCAGGAGTCTTGCCGAAGTAACCGAGCACCATTTTGCCGTAACCGTCGGAAATCTTTTTCCATTTGCCCTGCATGACATTGGCAAAGGACTGCTGGAAATAGAACTGGGAAACCGGCGTGACGCTGGTTCCGAATCCGCCTTTGGCAACGACTTCGCGCATCGCTTCGATGCAGGCGTCGTATTTGTCGAGGCAGTTGTTGTCGCGCATCATCTGCGTATTTGCGGTAAGAGCGCCGCCGGGCATCGGCGAGAAGATGATTTTCGGGCTGACCTGCATGGATTCCGGCGGAATAAAATATTTTTCCATGCACTCGGTGAAGACATCTTCGGCCTTCATGATCTTTTCGGGATCAATGTCAAGCGTGTAATCCGTGCCGCGGAGTTTCTGCCACATCACCAGGATGTCGGCTTCGCATGTGCCGCCGGAAAGCGGAGCCATGGCAAGGTCGATGGTATCCGCGCCGGCTTCGATCGCAGCCATGTTGCAGGAGATCGCCATACCGGCGGTATCATGGGTATGGAACTGAATTCTGACCTCGGAAGGAAGAATCTTGCGGGCTTCCTTGATGGTTTCATAAACCGTCTGCGGAGTCGTCGTCCCGGAAGCATCCTTGAACGCCAGAGAATCGAACGGAACACCGTCCTTGAGGATCTCTTTGAGTCTGTCGATGTAAAATGCGGGGCTGTGCGGATAACCGTTGTCAAGTCCCGGAGGAAGTCCCATCAGAGTAACAGTGACCTGATGTTTGAGTCCGGCATTGGCAATGCAGCGGCCGGAGTAGGAAAGATTGCGGACGTCATTCAAGGCGTCGAAGTTGCGGATCGTGGTGATGCCGTGTTTCTTGAAAAGGACGGCATGCAGGTTGATGATGTCACGGGACTGGGAGCTGAGCCCGACCACGTTCACACCGCGGGCGAGAGTCTGGAGATTGATGTCGCTGCCGACCACTTCGCGGCATTTGTCCATCATATCGAATGCATCTTCCTGGCAATAGAAATAGAGAGACTGGAAACGGGCGCCGCCGCCGATCTCGAAATAGGTGGTTCCGGCTTCTTTTGCCGCCTTGAGGGCGGGAAGGAAATCCTCTGTTTTCACGCGTGCGCCGAGACAGGACTGGAATCCGTCACGGAAAGAGCAATCCATGTAATTGATCTTTTTCATACTCTAGCTTTCTTTCTGTAACTGTTTATTTGATATTATTTTGAATTGGCATTGAATGCGGCGGCGGCAGCGGCGGCGCGGAGCGCGTCGTCGTCATTGCGTGCGGCGGCAGGTTTTTCCTGCGGCTTCTCGAATTTTGCGGCCAGGGGCGCCAGAATCTTCGCCATCAGGTTCATGCAGAAAATCATGATCAGCAGGAAGACGAACACCGTCAACATGCCGATGACCATCAGCTTCACTCCATCAAGAATCAGTTCCATTTTGCTGTCTCTTTATGTTGTTTTGGGTTTCTATATTATGAATACTTTTGATTTCAAGAAAAAACGCCACGGCTCACATCAAGCCGCTGAAAATCCAGCGACTCCCTCGTGATGCGGACATCACCGCAACTGAAGCGGAACAGAGAACCGTTCATTTCGGCAAGCAACTCCCCGTTTCCTGCAATATCCTTTACAAATACACGCTTCACCGAACCTGCGGCATCCACCACTTCAATCCTTCTGCCGATTACAAAATTACGCTGTTTCCATTCGGCAAAAAGTTCTTCCGGGGAATTGGAGTATATAATATAATACCGTTTCAGGCTATATGCCAGTTCTTCAACCAATTTTTTTACATTATAATCGCGCCCGGTCAGATATTTCAGCGATGCCGCGGGCTGGTCAATGGCACGAATCTCCGCACGATCCAGATTGATGTTGATGCCGACTCCGGCAATCACACCTTTCACACCGCCCGTCCCCACCGTATATTCACAGAGAATTCCGGAAATCTTCCGGTCGGCGGTATAAATATCATTCGGCCATTTGATGAAAAACTCTATCCGCGGCTCCGTGTTTCCAAGCAGATCAAGAACGGCAAGAGAAGAAACAATCGTCGCATAAAACGGATTTGTGATATTCTTCATCACCAGCGACGCATAAATATTTTTTCCGGCAGGGGAAATCCATTTGCGTTCCAGCCTGCCGCGCCCGGCTGTCTGTTCCTCGGCGACGACAAGAGTGCCGTCCGGCAGTTCATCAAAATTATTTTTGGCATAAGTGTTGGTGGAATCAACCGACTCCAACTCAAGAACGTTGATCTCTGGGCGCATACGATATCTATATTTTTTTCAGTGAAAAAACAGGAAGCCGGAACAACCCGGCTTCCTTTATTCAGTCAACCAGCAAAGTTATTTTGCAAGTCTGGCTTCCAGAGCCTCCAACTGAGCGGTGAGCTCTTTCGGAAGTCTGTCGAATTTCTTGTAATGTTCTTTGATCATTTCAAGTTCTTTGAGCCAGCCTTCCCTGTCGAAGGAGAGAAGCTCTTTCATATCGGCTTCCGTCACTTCGTTTTCGATGCCGGTGCGGTCAATCGCATCCACGGTCGGCATATAACCGATCGGGGTTTCGACTGCCTTGCCTTCACCGTCGCAACGCTCGAAGACCCATTTGAGAACGCGGCTGTTATCGCCGAATCCGGGCCAAAGCCATTTGCCGTCGGCAGTCTTGCGGAACCAGTTCACGCAGAAGATCTTCGGCAGTTTCGCCCCGGCAACCTTGCCGATATCGAGCCAATGCTTGAAGTAGTCACCCATGTTGTAGCCGCAGAACGGAAGCATCGCAAACGGGTCGCGGCGGACGGTGCCCGCCTTGACATCAAGAGCGGCAGCGGTCACTTCGGAGCCGACGGAGGAACCGATCATCACGCCGTGTTCCCAGGAGAGAGCCTGGTAAACGAGAGGCAGGGTGGACGGACGGCGTCCGCCGAAGAGGAATGCGTCAATCGGAACGCCGGCAGGGTCTTCCCAGTTGGGAGCAATAGCCGGGCAGTTCTTGGCGCGGGCGGAGAAACGGGCGTTCGGATGAGCGGCCTTGACCGGTTTGCCTTCGGCATCGGTCTGCCCCATTTCCCAGACATTGCCCTTCCAGTCGATCAGTTTCTCGCCGGGTTCGAGCTCGACGTCCATGCCTTCCCACCAGATATCGCCGTTGGGACGCAGGGCGCAGTTTGTGAAAATGGTTTCCTTTGCGCAGGAAAGCATCGCGTTCTTGTTGGACTTCATGGAGGTTCCGGGCGCGACACCGAAGAATCCGTTTTCAGGATTGATCGCATAAAGTCTGCCGTCTTTGCCGAACTTCATCCAGGAGATATCGTCGCCGATGGTCTCGACTTTCCAGCCGGGAATTGTCGGAATGAGCATGGCAAGGTTGGTCTTTCCGCAGGCGGACGGGAAAGCGCCGGTAACATATTTGACTTTGCCTTCCGGATTGGTAAGCTTGAGGATGAGCATGTGTTCCGCCATCCAGCCTTCATCGCGCGCCTGGACGGAAGCAATACGGAGAGCAAGGCACTTCTTGCCGAGGATGGCGTTTCCGCCGTATCCGGAACCGTATGACCAGATTTCTCTGGTTTCGGGGAACTGGGCAATGTATTTGTGTTCCATCGGAGCACACGGCCAGACGCCGTTGTCTTTCGCGCCGTTTTCAAGCGGCTTGCCGACAGAGTGAATGCAGGGAACGAACTCGCCGTCCGTACCGAGAACGTCAAGAACCGCATTGCCGACGCGGGTCATGACATGCATGTTGATCACAACGTAAGCGGAGTCCGTGATCTCAACGCCGATCTTGGCGATATTGGAACCGACAGGTCCCATGGAGAACGGGATGACATACATGGTTCTGCCATGCATGCAGCCTTTGTAGAGAGCCGTCATCTCGGCTTTGAGTTTCTTGGGATCAATCCAGTGATTTGTGGGGCCTGCATCTTCTTCCTTCTCGGAAGCAATGAAAGTACGGGCTTCGACACGCGCCACGTCGGACGGATCGCTTCGGAAGAGAACGCAGTCGGGACGCAGTTTGCTGTTCAGGCGGGTCGCAAGACCGGATTTGACCATTTCATCGCAGAGCCCGTAATACTCTGTGTTCGTACCGTCACACCAGTAGATGGCGTCCGGCTCGCAGAGCTCGGCCCACTCGTTGACCCATGCCACCATCTTCGGATGGTTCGGGGCCGCATTCAGATTCTTAACCATTTTTACCTCCATTGAGTATTGGTTTTTGTTCCGGAAATATAAATCCGGATAATATACCCTGCTGTGAATCCTTTTACAAATAAAAAAGCGTCAATTTTTCGAGAAAAAAGCCGCTTGCAGAAGACATATGCCGACATCATTGTGAAAAGAATAACGATATGTTTTATCTTGATTGGAAAGCAGTTGGAAAAATATGAAAAAACAGGAAAACAAAGCGGTCTCCGGAATTCTGAATCAGCAGCAGAGAACGGAACAGGACAACAGGAAAAAAGTCCCGTTTTCCGTAATCATCTTCCCCGGCAGCAACGGACTATTTTGCTTCTTTTCTCCATTGAGCCGGAGTTTTGCCAATTGCTTTTTTGAAACTGCGGTGAAAATAACTGGCATAATTGAAGCCGCAACGGTCTGCAATTTCCTCTGAAGTAAGCATGGAACAACGTAACAGTTCGCAAGCGAATTCCAATCTGTATTTCATCTGCAATTTGCAGTATTCCATGCCGGAGTTTTCTTTCACCAGGCGTGAAATGGTTCCGGGGGAAAGCTGGAAGTGCTCAGCGACATCCTCTCTGGAAAATTTCTCGCCGCGATGTTCCCGCAAGTAGTCATTGATCATCATCCAGCGCCAGTTGACTCTGGAATTCGGGGCATCAGATGCCGTATTGACAGCGTGTACCGTCACTTCAAAAAGCCGGCGGAAAAGTGCAGTCAGGATTGCAGCCGGGGCTTTCTCCTCATACAGCTTCTCAATGGCATGTATCAGCATAAAGCCGCCTTCCGAAAGAGGGACATCGGTATGGCAACAGGATTTCTCCCCCGACCGTTTTACAAAAACAATTCTGATATAAGAGCCGAAGTAACAAAAGGAGACGCTTTCCCGTTCCTGTTCCGGCAAAGCCATCCACTGATAGCCGCCGGCCGCACAATAGTAGATTCCCGGAGCATGAAGAGGAGTTTTCATGATATTTTTCCCGTCAAAATTGAGAAAATCGACTTGCCCGTGCAACAGAAGATTCAAACGGGGAATTCCGTGTATGCCGGCTTTCGCCGGAGAATTCAGTGTCATCAACAGTTCAGGGGATTGCGGAAAACTGAATTCCGTCAAAAATTCCCTTGCATCTTCCAATGGCATTTGCCGGTTCATTGAATCACTCCTTCCATCGTAATGATACATTAGTATAGGAAATGATACATTTCAACCCTTGCCGGAAAGAAAAATTGCATTATAATTATACATAAAAAATAAAGAGGCAGTATGAACATTTCATCAAAAATAATCTGGTCAAACCGCTCCGGTGATCAAATCAGTTGGTTCCATCCCCGCGCATGCGTTACGGACAATCCCGGGCATATATTCATGACCCTGCAAAGAATCGGGGGCAGTGATTTTTACGGACCTCTGCACCAGAGCGTTTCCTTTGACGGCGGACACAGTTGGAGCAATCCCGAGCCGGTTCCGGGCTGTCAATGGAAACCGCTCGGCAACGGAATACACGAAGGAATATGCGACGTCGTCCCGGAATACCATGCCCCGACCCGAACGATATTGGCCATCGGACATAATGTCTATTACAAGGACGGCGCGCTTTTCGATTCTCTCGGAGATTGGAGTGCAAACACCGGCCCACAGTTGAACCGGTTTCCGGTCTGGGGCATACGGGACTCCGAAGGCAAGTGGATCATAACCCGGAAAAAGCTGGAAATTCCGGAATGCGAAAATTGCATGATCTATTCCTGCGGCAGCTCTCAAAGGCTGTTCCAGGGAGAGGATGAAGCGCTGATCCCCTTTACCTGCGGCAAATCCGGCATCCGCGAACGTAATGTTTTCTCCGCATTATTTCATTATGACGGAAAAGAGCTCACCTGTATCCGCCGGGGAAATACATTGCACCTTCCATTCCGCCGGGGCTTGCTGGAACCTTCGATTATCCGGTGGAAAGACCGTTGTCTCCTGACAATGAGAGCGGAAGACGGCTGTGGTTATCGTGCGGAAAGCGAAGATGGATTGACATGGCAAAAGCTTATGCCATGGAGCTTTGACGATGGAAGTATTCTTGAAACCTCCACCACTCAACAGCATTTCCTGGAGCTTGGCGGACGGCTTTTTCTGATCTATACCCGCAACGCCGGAACCAACAGCCATATCTGGCGTTTCCGCGCTCCGCTTTATATTGCGGAAGTCAATGATGATTTCAATCTGGTCCGCAGCAGTGAACAGATTGTCTTTCCCATGATCCCTGAAGGAGACAAAGCTGCTGGAATGGGAAATTTCCACCCCGCAAAATTAGATGAACGGCGTGCGATCGTCACAGTCGGTGAGGAACGTTATTTTCAAGAATATCATGGCGACACTTTGTGCGCCATGCTTCAGTTGTAAACGAAAGGAGAAAAACAGCAGTTATGAAAGTGAAGAATAATTTTTTTACAAGGATCAAGTTCTTTATGAGGAAAAGTTGTAAACAGGATGTTTCGTCCCGGCAGCGTCAATTCACCCCCTGCCTTGTTTTTCCTTTCTTCATTCAATTGTTGAATTGTTCTAATGTTCGATTGTTCAATTGTTTTTCTACTTCTTACTTCCCTGTTCTCTGTTCGAGATTCTTACTTCGCAGGGTAAGAATAAGAATTTTTACCCTGATCGAGCTCCTCATAAAGACAACTTGTCAAATATACTTATATGCAGTATATTAGCGATGACAAGAAGAAAAGCGGAAGGAGATTTGAGCGATGAAAGCGTTGATCTATGCACGTCAGAGCAGCGGGAAAGATGATTTTTCGGAGTCTGTGGAAGCACAGATTGCCAACTGCAAGAAACTGGCAGAAAAAGAAAAACTTGAAGTCATTGGCATTTACAAGGACCTGAACTCCAGCGGCGAAACTTATCCGGTCGGTGCGGAGGAAATTGCCCGGCTTGACAAAGCCTATATGAATTGGAGTCTCACGCAAAGCACGAAAAAGGATTTCCGTCCGGGGCTGAGCCAGGTATTGCTCAAACTTCTCGAAGTTGATGTCATACTGGTTAATGAACTGACTCGGTTGTATCGTCCGATCAACGGAAGCTTTCTGGAAGGACACATCAATCAGCTTCTCAAGGAAAATAATGTCAAAGTTTTGCAGGTTCAGGGTGGAACGATTGATTTGAGCAAGTTCGATCAGCAGTTGATTACGCTGATCAAAAATCAGATTCTTTACGAGGATTTGCAGAAAAAGCGGCAGAACAGCATCAACGCTTTTCGGATCAAGAAGGATAGCGGCAGACTTTGCAGCGATGCGAAAATGTATGGCATTCGCTATCTCGGCAACGGAAAAATTGAGGTGATTCCCGAATGGGTTGAAATCATCCGCTTCGTCTATGACAACATTTGCGCCTATCGTCCTTACCGGGCAATCATCCGGGATTGCAATGAACGCTGGGGGAAGGAGATTTTTTTCTATGAAAGTTCGATTTATGCCATTGCAAAGCAGCCGATTTATTGTGGTTATCAGTATAACAGCCGAGACGAATTGATCAGGAATGTCCAGATAAGTGGTCAGGAGTTTATTTCATTCGAGCAGTGGCAGGAGGTCCAGAAGATCATTTCGCAGAAGCGTGCGAAATATCATGTAAAAGCAAAGAAACACTGGCTCCCATTATCAGGTAAACTCTACTGCGGGGAATGCGGGGGCAAATTGATCTGTCTGCTGGAACATGGGAAAATTTATTATACGTGCAATAAACAGATACTTGATCGGAATCATGCGGATTGCCGTAACAGCCGGATTCGCTTTGAATCCGGTTCCCGCGGAGAACCCGCATTGTATGATGCGATTTTTCCTTTGCTTTCCATTGCTTTGATCGAACGCTTTCGCAAGGCTTCGGAAGTGCTGAAGGAGAAAAAGAAACTGGCGGAATATGATGTGGAGTTGAAAAATCTGACGATGAAAGAAGAACAGCTTCATGAAATGTTTCTGGATGGTCTTGCGACAGCGGAGCAGTTGCGGAGTCTGCTGGCACGCAACAGGGAACGGCGCAACCAGCTTTTGCAGAAAGTCATGGAGCTGAAGAACAGTTCCATGAGCGACAGCAATCTGAAAGAACTGCAAACGCATATTCTGGCAGCCCAATTTGACGCTCTTGCCGAAAGGACTTTGGACCATGGGTTGTATGAAAGTCTACTGAATGACGCTCAAATCGCGGCGACCAGTTATGCAGACCGGGTGGAATTTCATACTCTCTATGGGGATGTGACACTGCCCCGACTCCGTATCCGTAAACGCATCTGGATGCCAAAATGGGATATTTCTCTACAAAACAAGGAAAACAACGAATTTTCCACGATCAATGAGAGTTCCCGGATTACGGTGACTTATCACACGGGGAAAGCCGGCATTCTTGCCGATTTCGGGCAACTGAAAATCGTCGGCGATTGATTTTATCAAATCTCGCGTTATATTAAACTTTGAAAATGGAGTCCTTGGAGATGCATCATGTGTCAGCTTGATAATATCATGGCCAAACGTGACATTATACATAAATTGGCGAAAAGACATAAAGTCAAAAAAGTCTTTGTGTTTGGTTCTTGTGCCCGTAAAGAAGAAACCGCTACCAGCGATATTGATTTCCTGATGGAATTTGAGCACAATGCATCATTCCGTGATAATATTGAATTTGAGGATGATTTGGAAAAACTTTTTCAACGTAAAGTTGATGTTGTTTCAAAGCGTGGTCTTCATCCTTTAATTGAGGATGATGTTCTCCGGGAGGCAATCGAAGTATGAGTAAACGGGATGATGCAGTCTTTCTTTATCATATCTTTGAAGCCTGTCAGAATATAATGACAATGCTGAAAGAGATTACTTTTGCGGATTTTCTGAAAAATCAGGAAAAGCAGGGGGCTGTTTTATGGAATTTTCAGGTAATCGGGGAAGCAACCAAACAGTTATCTGAAAAGATGACTCAGAAATATTCACGGGTGGAGTGGTCTTTAATGGCCCGTTTTCGGGATAAGATCGTTCATCATTATTTCGGAATAGAATTTGAGACTGTGTGGAACACGGCAAAAACGGAGTTGCCGAAAGTATTGTCAGAATTGGAACAAATTCCTGAACTGATTGAAGTCCGCAAAAAAATGGCGGCAAAACAATTTGCAAATCTTGTTTTTTCCCTTACCGGTTTTACTGAACTGGAAGAACAGGAAAAAGAATTGCGGCGGCAATTGCGTATCTTGGGACATAACCGATGTTTGGTTGAGCAACCCTCCTCTTATGAGCATTGGATACAAATGACAGTTCCCGAACTGGTTGATATGCTTCTCAAAATCCCGGAGGAAAAACGTCAGGAAGTGTTACGCAAACATGAGAAAGGCTCTCATATGCCTGCGAGGAAAAAATCACCGCATGGCAGAGAACTGTAAACTACTCCGATATGCCCGACACTTCTGGTGTTCTGAGTTCAATTTTCATACCATCGGCGGGAAAAACAGCCCGGACACATTCGACTTGCAGATGGGATAGCAAACTCTGCAACGATTCCCGGGAAACAATAGAGAATAGCAATCCAGATACAGTGTGCAGCTCGATCATTTTGAGCGACAGGTCTGCCTTGATTAACGAGATCATGTGCCAGGGAATAAGAAAATGTTCCCCTTCATCGGTCCGGATTCTCAAACGGGGAACCGGAGTTTGAACGGCTTCCCACCCGACGTATTTCTGCTGTTCACAATTCATTTTGCTGACCTCCATATTTGCTTGTTGATTATCGTTCCGGTCCCTTGCGAACGGGACGCGGTCTGTTCCGTTTCATCTCGTTTGCTGTCGCCGGACTTTCCTGTTCAACGACTCGATGTTCCTGCAACGTTGCCTGAGTTTCCGCCATTTTCCTTTCCTGCGCCTGTACGTTGATTTTCCGCAATTGCCTCTGATATTCCTCCATGCGCGATGCGACATAATTCCTGCGACATTTACTGGTGAGCTTGAAGCTGATAACGGACATGACAGCCGCCGTTGCCTGTCGTCCGGCACGGCGCAACTTCGCCACTACTCTTTTGAGGTGGCAGGAACGCATCAGACGATATGGATCAGGATCATACTGTTCCCAAATCCGCCTGAGATGCTCAAGATCCGGCTTTTCGATTTCACCGGATTTGACCAGATCGGCAACGGACAAACGCTCCGTCGGGATTCGCAACAGCCCCTCCTTGAAACGCTCCTTGTCGGGCAGATGAAGTGCGAGCTTGAAACGTCCGCGGGAGCAACCGACGTAAAACGCCTGTTTCGACATCTTTTCCGCCGCAACGACCACATGATCGGCGGTCATTCCCTGCGAAGCATGACTGATCATCACCCAGCCGTGCCGGATTCCGTGAAATGACTCCGGCAAACAGACCGTTCCCGTTATCCGCCGCTCCGCATCCAGCAGACGATATTCATTCGGCGTTGCTGTGGCAATCGCCAACGAACCGTTGCTGATCCTGAATTCCGGAGTTTTCAGATTCACCGTGAAGCGGACCAAATCGCCTTCGGCAACCGGAAGTTCCGCTGACTTTCCGACATCGACCGCGCTGCGGATTTTGCACGGGTTTACGGTCAAACCATTGGACAAAACGAGTTCGCCTGACGACTTGACCTGCTCTATCCCGACCATTTCGCCGGGTTTTCCCACACCTTTCAAACGGGTCGTGAAGAAGAGCTTCATTCCCGGCTGGTAATTTGCAATGTTGCCAAGTTGCGCTTTTGTCCAGCCGAAGGATTGAAATGTAACGATGTTTCGCTCCGTTTTCGCTTTGAGGCGTCCGGCAGCCTTGAGCTTTTCGCGCAAAATCGCAGTCAGCGCATCACATTCCCGATGCGTCGGACTGACCGCAATACAGTTCAACGGATTTTTCCCCTGATCCGTCAATTCCATAAAACTCTCTGCCGCTTCCTCCAGGTATCTGCCCTTGCCCTCCCGCACAAAACCGCCGTGATCCAATGTCTCGAAACCTTCCAGAGCCAGTCCGGCCGAGGTCAGCTCAATCCCCTTGCGGTATTCCGCTGTCTGCTGGCGGTGAATCTGTGTAAGCATCGCTTTCGGAATCTGTGTATGTTCCTCCAGCAGCCGGGAAAAGTCGCCGCTCTCCACGGAGTTATGTTGTCTGGCGTCGCCGACGAACAACGCATCTTCTGCAGTTTGTGTAAAACTCGCCTCAAATGATAATTTTGATATTGTTGTTCGGGAGATTGAAAATCTTGAGACGCATGTATTCAAGATCTCTGTATCCATATGCCTGTCGAAGCATTGTTCTTACCTTGTTGTTGAAACCTTCCATGGAGGCATTGGTCATGTTCCCGAAACGCCAGAATCCCAGGATTCCGTCCCAATGCTGCAATATGGTCTTTGCCATTTTGTGCAGTTGATCGGATTGGATTTTCTGAGCGGTCCTTACCCATCGAAGCAATGCGTCTTCTGCCTGAGAAACGTTTTGAGCGACAGAATAAATACTTCGCAAAGCTTCTTTCATCATGTGAACATCAGCCAACTCCTGAAAGGTCTGCTTGATCTTAGAGAGGTATGCAGTTGCTTCTGAACTCAAATTCTCCTCATTGCGCAAAAGTGTGAAGCGTTGATTTTTCAAAATGGCACGTTCTTCCGCATCCAGTTTTGCAGCAATTCTTCTCCTGACGAGATCCAGTTTTTCATTCATCAGTTTGATCACGTGAAAATGGTCGAAAACAATCTGTGCAGACGGAAGATGTTCTTTTACCCAGTGAACAAAGGCTTTTCCCATATCCATGGCAACCACTTCAATTTCAGCTTTTGACCTTTGCAGACGAAGTAGAAAATCTTTGAGTGCATTGCCATCCTTGCCCTGATCCACATGAAGGACGGCACCGGAATCCAGATCACGAATGATCGTCCAGTATGCCGTTTTTCCTGCCACGGTATGACCGATGGCAATTTCATCAATCCCAATGATTTTGACATGTTTGAGCTTGATCTGTCTGAACTTGTGCTTCAGATAACGTTTTTCGCAGGCTTTGACGATGCGCCAGTCAAGATGGAAATACCTGCTGATCGCGTGAATTGTCATTTCCGGACGAAGTTCCAGAATCGTTCGCTCCAACGCCTTGGTAATTCTGGCTTTGGGATGGGACAAAAACGGCAGTTCTTCCACAGAGAGAGCTCGACAACGTGGACAATAGATACGGTGAAGTTCCACCTCAAAATAAAGTGCCATGCTTCCATAGGGAAGCCCCTGAATACGTCTTGTCCGGTAGCGATGCACACTGACAGAACAATGAAAACATTTGGGGCAACGAAAGTCCTTCCGTTTCAAACGCTGAATCACTTTTCCTTTAGAATATTGAAAAGAATGGTGTTGAAATCCAACAATACCCTGTGTATGGTATGCAAGACTGGTCGACATTATGTTCCTCCATGTTTGGTCTCCAAACTAAAACATAGAGTCTGATGGGGCCAGTCGCTTCTCTTTTCCAACGTTTTCCGAAAACTTTTTTCGGAAAACATCACTTCCTCTATTCAGACGGGTTCCCAAAGCTGTCAAGTTTCAAACGGAATAAAAGGGAGCATCGCGACCGATTATGCCGGATTGGAACTTGACTGCACAGGGGTTCCGGATATTCCCATCCCATTTTTTACACAAAGTGCAGAAGAACCAACTTTTGGTTCAACAACTGACCTTTGACTTCTGACATACGCTGCTATCTCCGATACCCCGCTGCTTGCGGCGGGGTAGTTCATTTTGAAAGTTCAGTCTCAATTTCCTCAATGGACGGCAAGGAAGATTTCAACTCGGTCGGTATCAAATTGGGGATTTCATATTCAGCTATGCCAATGGGTTTCTGCATATCTTTCAAAGTATATTCGGCAATAATACGATTTTCATTCTGGCAAAGAATCAAGCCTATTGTCGGATTGTCCGTTTCATGCTTTAGCTGTGCATCTACCAGGTTACAATAAAAATTCATTTTTCCTGCATATTCCGGAAGAAATTTTCCGATCTTCAAATCTATGACAACGAAACTCCGCAGTTTGAGATGATAAAAAAGCATGTCGATAGCAAAATCCTGATTGTCAACAGACAAGGGATATTGTCTTCCCACAAATGCAAAGCCACGCCCTAATTCCAGTAGAAATTTCTGAATATGTTCCGTGAGTTTCGTTTCCAATTCATATTCATTGAAGCGGGGACCAATGGTTAAAAAGTCAAATAGATATGGATCCTTCAGATTTCGTTTCACCTGTGCAGCGTAATTGCCGTTCAGTTTATCATCAAAATTATTGAGACGATTGCCATTCCGAGCGTAAGCATCGCTTTTTATCTGTAAACCCAAAAGATCACGACTCCAGCCAAATTCGACAATTTGTCGCATATACCAAAAACGAGCATTCATATCCTTGACTTTTTCCATCAGAATAACATTGTGCCCCCAAGGAATGGCAAAAATAAGAGAAATATCCACGTTTTGAGATTTTGCAACACCCTGTTGCAAAATCCCAAAAGAATCAGTATCATTTAGAATGTGGTCAGACTCGATGGTCAATTTTGCAACAGTCTGTTGCAAAATTGGGTACTCCCGGTAGAATGCAATCATGTAACCGATATTACGCTCGGAAAACCCTTTTTGTTCCGGAAAATCATTCTTCAAGTCGGTAGACAATCTGGGAATTACACTTTTTCCCCAACCTTCCTGCTTTTGCCGTTCAGAAATCAATCGCCCAATGCACCAATACATCTGAAGCATTGTCGCATTTGCAGAATAGAATGCTTTATGCTGTGACTGTACAATCTGCTCTTTTATCGAGGCAAGCAAATCATGATATTGTTTCAGTTGTGCATAATTCATATTATTTTCTCTAGGGTATATGTCTTTTGATTCGAAAACTTGAAGAATAATATACCTTTCCTTGAGGGATAAGTCAACCATTCAAATGTTCTTGGAAATGCCGAAACATGAAATATCGTAGCCGTTTTGTTCGGTTTTCGCTTTTCCCTGAGCCGATTCCGGCTCCGGCCGCTTGATCGGGTGTCCGAACAAACCGTTTCGAATCAACCATAAAGGAATAAAAGAAAATGAAATGCACCGTAGAAAAAGAACTGCTGCTGACCCATCTGCAAAGAGTCTGCAACGTGGTGAGCCGGAAAGCCGCTCTGCCGATTCTCAGCATGATCCATGTCAAAGCCGAAAAGGATTCTCTGATTCTCAGGACAACAAATCTTGAAATCGAACTTGAATCTACCTTGAAAGCAAATGTCGAGGAATCCGGAACCACCACAATCCCGGCCAAAAGCCTTCTGGCGCTGGTCTCCAAACTGAATGGAACGGAAGTCTCGTTTCACAGTAACAAGAAATTCCAGAGCACGATTCAATGCGGAAATGCGGAATTCAAACTGCTCGGCTTGGACCCGAAAGATTTCCCTGAGGTTTTCACGTTTGAAAGTAAACGGAAAATCACCTTGGAACAGAAAGCGCTCTCCCGTATGATCGACTCCGTTGCGTTTGCCGTTTCCATCGACGACTCCCGCAAGACGCTTCAGGGAATTCTCTTGTCCGTCAAGGATGGAGTTCTGACTGCGGTATCCACGGACGGAAAACGTCTTGCACTGGTGGAAACACAAATTGAAGACAACACCGCAAACGGGGATATCATCGTTCCGCTGCGAACCGCCCTTGAAATCAGGCGTCAGCTCGGCAAAGAGGGAATGGTTGAACTCGGCATTGACAACAAAACCATTCGGGTTCAGATTGAAAACACGGTCATGCTGTCCAAACTGATCAAGGGAATTTATCCGAACTTCCAGCAGATCATTCCGTCCAACTTCCAGAAAGAAGTGGAACTTCCCCGCAATGCCGTGCAGCAGGCACTGGAACTGGTCGCCGTTCCGCAAACCGAGGTCGCGGACGGAGTGAAACTGACGCTGTACCGGAACATGCTTGAGCTTTACACTCAAAACAGCAGCATCGGCGAAGGCCGGGATATTGTTGACGTCTATTACAGATATGAGGATGAAATCTCGCTGGTGTTCAATACCGCATTCCTGCTGGACCCGTTCCGATATACTGACAAAGAAAATTTCCGTATGAAGATCATTGATCCGACCTCTCCGGTCGCGTTGGAAGACGGAACGGGATTTCTCTATGTCGTCATGCCATTGAGAAAAAAGTGAGTTCGGAATGTCCACAAAAGACACCTTGCGTTGGCTCGTGAAAAACGGGCATTTACGGCGTTTTTCCGCAGATGCCTGGAACGGATTCACCGAAGCACAGATGCTTTACTGGATCTCCAAGGGGTGGAAAAATCCGCCGTGCGCATTTACATCCGTCACGATAAAACAGAAAAATCTTTTGCGTTCCTATCACGCACAAGGACTTTTGCGGGGATTTTATCTGAATGATCTCGACGATCTGACGGAACGTGAAGCGGCTTTTTTGATTGGATGCGCCGAAGATAACCGCTGGACCTGCGAAAAAGGATATCAGGACTGCCTGCGCAAAACGATTTCCGACAATGAGTCTGCCACTCCGAAACAGCTCCGGCAAATCATTAACCTCGGCAAAGCGGGATGCCTGAACCGGATATCGATCAATACCCTGTTGAAAATCACCCGTCTCAGCGCCAACCGCCTGATCTGGCGTGGAGAAATAAACCGGAAGGAGAACAAACATGTTTCTCACTGCAAATGAACACGAAGCCTTTCTGCGCGGACAGGCGGCGGGATTGATCCCGGAACATATTCCGCTGCCCCGCAATGAAGAGGAAATCAACGGTCTGATTTTACACATCGGACTGCTGTTCAGCGTAAAAATCGGCTACCGGAACCGGAATATGAAATTCCGAGTCATGGAACTTTCAGCGTTCTCCGAAGATTACCTGAATGATTTGCTTCATCGTCTGCCGCAAGTCAGGAAAGATGAAGTCCTTGCGCTGACGGAATTCCGGCGGGATGCCTATCCTTCTCCACTGAAGGGCCTGTATCAGTATTTTTCCTTTGGAAAAGAGATTGTTGCCGCCGCCGACCTGAATCAACGGCTTGCCGGACACTGTAAGATTTTTTCGGAAGAAGAAATTCTCCGAGGTTTTGATTTCCCCTATACCCCGCCGGAATCCGCCGGTGGGGCCACCCTTGAGCAGAGAGCGGAACTTTCGGATATGGTTCAGGATAAACGGCTGCCTGCGATCACCCGTCGTACATGGGAACATCTGACAGAGGCTCAAGCCGCGGAACTCATTTCGTCAGTCCCGAAGCCGGAGGCGGAACCTCCGGATTCAGTCAAAAACGTGCTTTATGCCGTCGAAAGGCTGAGTCGGGAGGAAAGAGAACTCGTGAGGGATATCATCAACCAAAAGCGCACATGGAGGAAAAGAGAATGAAAATCGTCAACGGCAGAAAATTTGTATCCCCGGGCGAGATTGCCGCTTGCCTGAATGCCAGAATTACGGATGAAAGATTCCGTTACGGTGTTCCGGAACTGGTCTGCGCCTGGGCAAACACCCGGAAGCAGTACTTCCTCACGACGGAGAAACAGGTCGAAGAAGGCGTTCACTACATACAGACAGGAGACGGCGAACAGCTTCTTTCCGAAGAAGCCTGCAAACTGATTGAGGAACTTGCCAATGTGGACGGACACAGCATCCCGCTCGTGACCGATGGCGCCGGAGAACTTTTCAAAGACTGACAGAAGGATTCCGCTACGGCAACATGCCGCGGCGGATGTTGAAAACCTATGATTGAACTTGCCGTTACCATCATCATTATCGTCTATACTCTTTACCGGATTTATTGTTTTGCCATGCGGCAATCTGCCAGGGAAGAAGAATTCTGGAACAATCGAAAAATCTTTTATAACGATATTTTCACCAGAATATACGCGATTGCCAAAATCGTTCTGCTGATCATCGTGATTTTCTGTGTAATCCTGCTTTCTGTCACGCTGGCTTACGGACAGACACCAACTTTACAGGATTTCAGAAATCCGAAATTTCTTGAACTCCTGTTGGGCGCGAGTATTCTTGCGATCCCGCAATGCGGCATCATCTGGCTGTACCGCCGACTCAAAAAAGGTCAGAGACCGGGACCTGTTGAAATTATGTTCTTTTTGATATTCACAGGTTTGATCGGCTTTGCTCTATTCTCCCTCATCTATCTGCTGGTCATTGAAAAATGAATTGAATAACTGGTATGGGAAATCCATACTACGATGAAAATCCCGTACAGAAAAGCGTTCTTATCTGGAATCCTGTTCATCGCCCCATTGACGTTTTTTCCAAAATCGGAGAATTATTCAGCTCAACCAAGGTAACGAGTTTTTTTACGCACTACGTCACCATAAATTTTCTAGCTTCTTCCTTTATTTCTCCGATACTTCCGGAAGAAATATCTGCCGCTCCGTCACTTCCGCCAGAACTCTCATTTGGGAAATGGCGACACGGTTCAGTTTGAGCCGATGTTTCCCTTGTGAAATCCCATCATTGATGAATACGGCTTGGAAAGCTCACGCTTCGCGTTCCAGCCGAGCTGTTTCTGCTCTTCCTCTTTTAATCGTTCAAACTCGGTAATTAAATACAGTTTGAACCCAACTGAAATCCATGTAGCGAACTCGAACGCGATATCCTTGTGTGCATATGTACCGCCATTATATCTGCCTGACTTCGAATAAATCCCTATGGCATTGATCTTTTCCACCCATTGTTTTGTCGTTAGAACAAATCCATTGCTGCCACTCTCGTTTCTAATACTGCTGAATTCCGTAGTATTAAAAATATAGAAAAGATCAGCTTGACCCCTTGACAACTGATCTAATCTGATATATAATATATAGCAATAGGAGATACAAGCAGAGAAATGGTAAGCGACAAAACAAAAAAACAGACCGTTCTGGACGCAATCGGTGCAGAAATTCAACACGGGGTTTTGAAACCGGGAGACAGGATGCTTGGTATTCGCGAGCTGGCAACCCGATTCGGTGTCAGTTATGCGGTAATCAACGCCGTTTATAACGTTTTGGAAAAACAGAAGGTTATTATCCGTTATCCACGCAGCGGCACTTATATCAACCCCGCGTTAAAATTCCGTCATACCCGGTTGGTGGCACTGTTGACGGATTATGGACGCCAGAATATTGAAAGTTATTTTGAAACCTTTCTGGAAGCGGTATCCGTGGCAGATGTTCTGCCTATTATTCAGACATTGCCACATGACAGACCGAACGCTTGGAAAGAATCAATCACACGTGTATTGGAAAGAAATCCGGATCTGATTCTGATCGACGTGGAAGGACGTTTTTTCCCTTTGAAACAGCTCAGAAAATTACTTAAAGGATGTAATTACCGCTTCGTCAACCGCTGGGAATGGATCGAGCAAAAGCCGGAACGTGCGGTTATTAATGACTATGTCACAGCATATGCAGAGGCATTGAAATATCTGAAAAATCACAATCATTCAAAAATTCTGGTGTTCGGATTCCATACGGAGCCACAACCATTCATGAAGATCAATCTGAAAAAAACGGCGGAAACGGTCGGTCTGGAATTCGGTAAAGAGTTGATTTACAGCTCGCGAAACGGCATGAATGCCGCTCCGGAAGAACTTGCAGAACTCTACAAGAAACATCATCCGACCGCAGTCTTTGCCCTGTCCGATTTTCTTCTGATGGAACTCCGGAGATATGCTGCAATTCATTGTCCTCCATTGCAGGCCCTGGAAAGCGTTGGTATTTTCAATCTCAACTATTCCAATTATCCGGGGAATGAATTCGCGTCGGTTCCGCTTGATTTTGCCAAAGTCTGGAAAATCAGCCTTGATCCCGGCAACGATCAGTCGGTAGTTACGGTGCCGCCGCTGCCGATATCATTAAAATCAGTTCATGGAAGCTAATATCAAAAGTAAAAGTTACACTGGAGGATTTATGAAGAAAAAACTGCTTATCACTTTTCTGACGGTTTGTGCGGGGCTAGTACAGGCGGATGTCGAACAATTGGTTATACCGATTGCCGCTTCGGAGCAGATGCCTGTTGTGGACGGACGGATGATACGGGGAGAATGGTGCCGTGCCCTTAAGGTCACCGGACTGGTTGAACTGTTCGGCGGCTCCGTAGCTTACCGTCAAAGCGAAATCAATTTTATCGCCGACCCAAATTATCTTTATATTGGGATTAAATGTCCGCAGGTGCCGCTCAACACCGTACCGGAAAGTCTGGCAGATGGAGAAAAAGAGATGAGCAAGCTGATCAGCAGCAACATTGACCGTTTTGAAATTAATCTTGCGATTTCAGACCAGGGACTTCGCCATTATTTTATCGTTGATGCCAAAGGTAACAAATACTGCGAGGAAATCGGCACAATTTCAACCCGGAAAGATATTCCATGGGAGTACAAGAGTTCTTATGACACAAAATACTGGTATGCCGAACTGCGGATAAAAGCCGCTGACCTCGGCATCGCAAAATTCACGGACGGAATGAAAGCAGGACTCAATGTCAGCCGGGTCTGGGCTTTTCCATACTCTTATACAGGACTGGTCCGACGTCCGCATGAACTGGTGAAAGTCACTTTTTTAAAAGGTGCTCCGGCCTTTCAGATAGACGGATTCGGAAATATCCGCGACGGCAAATTGAAGCTGGATTGTTCCGTCCGGGAATATGAGGGGGATACCTTTGTTCCCCGTGAAATGGCATATGATGAAAATGCATCCGGCAAAGCAGGTAGCAGGACTTCGGGGAACCGTCTGCATCTGAAACTGGAAACGCTTGAAAAGAACGGGCAGATACAGAATCAGAAAAATGCAGAATGCAATATGATTCCCGGTAAAGTTTTACCACTTTCCATCCGGGAGACGTTTTCTACTATTAAGCCGCAGCATATCCGGATTACGGCGACTCAAAACGATAAGATGATCCTGTACTCGGCCGTGCTTCCAGTTTTCTCTCTGCCTTCCGATTTTCAAAAATCGTTGCAGGAACGGCTCAGAAAAGGGACGGTATCGGGATCCTGGCGTCTTACCTCGGCATTTTTTCCGTATTGGGAAAAAGCCCGTATCCGCTTTACTAATTTCTCTGAAAAAATTGCGAAAGAAGGAGATTCTGTTCTCATCCGGATTCATTCGCCCAATGGATATGACCAGTCAAAAAGCAGCCCGTTGAACGGGATGAGCCCCGTGGAAATCGAATTTTCCATACCGGGGTTGCCGGAAGGTGTTTATACGGTCGAGTGCTCAATCGTAGATAGAAACAAAAAAGTCCTGGATAAGAAAAATGATACTTACACTCGGAAAAAGTTCGTCTGGGAACACAATAATATCGGTAAATCCCGCATTGTTCTGAAACCGTGGACGCCTGTCAAAGTAAAAAATACGAGCGTATCCGTCTGGGAAAGAACTTTCCGTATCAGCGGAACCGGATTGCCGGAATCCATTATTGTCCGTGGAAAAGAAATTCTTTCATCCCCAGTCGCTTTTTCCGCAAAGGTCAACGGACAGAACGAAACTCTGAGAACACGGCCGATATCGTTTCCTGAATTCACGGAAAACAATCCCGATCTGGTCCGCTGGAACGGTCAGGGAAATATCGGCAGCAGTTTGAATGTAAAAATAAACGGTCGCGCCGAATTCGACGGATTTACATATTATCGTGCGACATTTATTCCAACCGGAACAATATCATTGGATTCACTACAACTGGATATCGAACTGCCAGACGATATCGCATCGTTGATGCATATGCAGGGACAAGGCGCCCGTGCCAATTTTTCAGGAGCGATTCCATCCGGCAGAGGAGTCGTTTACGATGGACTGCACCAGAAAGGAACCAGTCACATGACCGGAGCCTTTATTCCGCATATTTGGCTGGGAAATCCGGAACGCGGACTCTCATACTTTGCCGACAGTAATGAAAACTTCCGCAGTCTGCCCAATAAGGCTGTCAACGAAATTATCCGCAGAGACGGTAAAGTAATCTGCAGGGTCAATATTGTCAGCACTCCGGTCAAGCTTGATAAACCGTTCAGTATTGAGTTTGGCCTGATCCCGACTCCGGTCAAGCCGCTGTTGCCGCATAAGGATATCGTTACTCGTGCCGTAAACTGGTTAAGCTATGATAACAAACGTATTTTCCAGGAGGCCATGTATGCCCCGATCCCCAAGGATTTCGATTACAAACAAGCTACGGAGGAATTAAATAAATGGCCGAATAAAGACGGTGTACGTCTCTATTTCAATAAGCATGAACTGCCTTATTGTCTGCCGGAAGTAGCGGTTTTTGACTATGAATGGGGAGGCATGGACCCGGAATCCCGCTATACTTGCGCCATCAACAGGTTCAGCAAGGAAAAAAGCGAGGCGATCAACCGTTACCTGACTGCCAGCCGGATTGATATGTTTGTCTATTACATTGCCGAAATGGTCAGGAAAACCCCGATGAAAGGAACTTATTGGGACATCACCGGCATTTATGCGGCTCATCCCATGCAGGAAAACGGCTCATCCTACATCGCACCCAACGGGAATGTTATCCAGAAATGGAACATTCTCGCCAGCAGGGAATTGTTCAAACGCGTTGCGACGCTTTTTCAGGAAATTCGCCAAGAACCCGACTATATGGAGATACATTCTACCAACCACATCGGCATTCCGTTTTACAGTTTCGCATCGGATTTGCTGAATTTCGAATGGCGCTGGCTCAGCAAATCCATGACTGATCCTGACGGCTATCAGCATGATTATATTGATCTGCGTCCACTGGATGTATTGGCCGCTGAAGGTACTCCGGAACAGTTCGGCATTCGAATCAACGCCATCACCCCCACCAGCGAAGACCGTCTTGCCAACCCTGAAGATATGGAAACTTTCCGCAGAATCCTGCGTTCCGCTCGTATTACAGCGTCTTTGCACAATCACTCAGACAACCGTATCTGCTCGCTGGGAGATATCGGCAGCGTTGATTTCATTGGTTATTGGGATGAAGCCGGACGTATCCGCACAAATACTCCGCTGGCACAGTCTGTCATCTACCGGAAAGGCAATATACTCGAACTGGTCGTTGCCAATCTAGCCCGCCGCACACAGAAAGTAGAGGTTACGGTGGACCTGAAAAAATTGGGTGCCGGGAATATGGAGATCATCGAAAACACAAACGAAATTGAAGGCGTGGAAATATCACGAAAGTATCAGACAAAACAGAAAATAAAGGCGCAAAAAATGGAAACTGCAATGAAAAACGCGGAATATTTCCGCAAACAGAATCCCTATGAAGCTAAATGCGAAAATGGAAAACTGCAATTGAGAGTCCCGATTCAGTTCCATGATTACCGTTCTTTCAAACTCAAACTAGTCAAATAATCAGGAGGTAAAACAATGAAATGGAATTTACTGACAGCATTATGCGTTCTGGCTGCTGCCAATATTGCGATGGCCGATTCATGGAAAGACTACCGCCAGAAAGCGGCGACGGAAAAGAAAATCAAAAAAGAAGAGGGAACATTACTGGCAAAAGCATCTTTCGATATTTGGAAGCAACTTGGAACACGCCGCATTCAGGAAGAAGGAACAGCAAAATTTCTGCGTAGCAAAACTGGTGAAAAGGCGCAGGCCTTGTGCTGGCTTGCAATTCCCGAAAACAACGCTGTACAATTATCGTTCCAGATCAGAACAGCCGCTCTGACCGATAAAATCCACAGCGGTCAAGGCGGACTTGCCGGTTTGTCTTTGGAAGGTTCCAATGGACGGCGAATGAATTTCACTCTCCAGCTTTGTTACGCCCAGGGCGGTTCGTGGTTTTTCAACAGTCTTCCTGACTCTCTCCGGATTGATGGCAAACCGGCAAAGTTCACCAAGGTGGAAATGGCGCGTGGAGCAGCGGTTTTCGGTCAGGGTGAAAGGGGAGATCAGGAATGGCACGAAACTGTAATTCAGCAGGATAAGGCTGGTTGTCTGAGCATCTTGTTTGACGGCTTGTTGATTTTTCAGGTTAAAGAGCCCGGCTTCCGTCTGCAAAAATTTATACTGACGCTGATCAATCCCCCTGCTCAAATTGCCCATTTCGATATAACGGAACCAGTTCTTGAAAAAATTGACTAAAGGACCAAATGTAATGCCCCCGTTTTTCAAGGGCGGCATTACGTGGAAGCAGTCAAAAAATGAGGATTTGACGAAAAGCATCATCCATGGCACTGTCCTATTTGCAGGATATGCTTATTCAGAAATGAAGGTGCATATCTCCAATTTTTCGTATCCGAAATTTTCTGAGTCGCATTATTACTGAACGGAATATCATGCACCCGTAATTCTTGAAAAAGCAAAAGAGTTCAAATAAAAACAAGAAGAAAGATTTGTTCATGTATAATTCAAAGAAAAAATTTCGGAGAGAGATCAGTAATTTCACACTTATAGAACTCTTGCTCATAATTGCGATAATTACTATCCTGGTCGGAATGCTGCTTACGTCATTAAACCAGGTGCGCAACCGGGCAAGATCAATACAATGCGTTTCTCAGCTGAATCAGATCGGTAAAACTTTACAGATGTATATGGATGATTATTCCTACACGCCGTCTGCCATCTCCAACAATACTTATTACTGGTGGTGGGTTCCAGCGGTCTATCTAAAATATGTACCGGCTAAAACAAGTTTCGAGGCAACAAACGCTCTCCAACCATTACTGCGGTGTCCTGCGGACACTACTAAGAAAAGCGATGGAACATGGGGACCGAACTACGGCTATAACGGCATCTATTCCGACGATGACTCCCGGTCGGACGAAGGTGCGGGAAGACGCAAAGCCGGAAGAATCCGCCAGCCCAGCATGATTTTTCAAACCATGGACAGCGGCAGCAATGGCGATTTCTCACTCGGCAGCACTTACAGAATCAGCCGGACAATGATTTCTTTAAGCTTGATTGCAAGCGCAGCACAGCGTCATCTTGGTTCCGTAAAAGCTCAGTTTATCGATGGACATGTTGGGTCTTTCAAGCAGACCCGCATCATTTACGAATACAATCTTGGCGATAACAGCGTATTTTTCGACAAAAAACAAACCTTTTAAAATCGGAACCAATATATGACGGATGTTTTTCTCAGGGATGGTAAACTTACTATCAACAACAATCAAAGCGGCTGGTTTGATATTGAATTCGAGCTGAACGGTCAAATCTGGAATGGACAGAATAAACAACAAAGAATTGAATACGAACACTTCGGCAATGGCGTTATCGTTCACCGTTTTATTCGTGGTCCGCTGACCATAGACTCTGTGTCTGACCGATGCCGTGCGGCGTTGAAAGACCAGCATCCGTACACTTTGCGCTGGATGCACAGTTCTAATGTCCGGACCGAAAAATATCCTGTTTCACGTCCCGAATATCCCCTGATACGTCCCCTGCCCAACGAACCGGTATGCTTTAATGACGGCGAGGCCAATCATTTCCCGGCATTCACGGTTTTTGATGCCGCTTATCAAACCATGCTTGTGGAGGGAGACCTGAATCAGACTCAGTTCCGCCGCGTGTGGGAAGTCGGGCAGATGCTCCAAATCTATCGCGGCATTCAGCGCTATGAATCAGCCGCGTCAAAGCCGGTTCTGGCAAGCGGTGAAGAATTGGAAGTGTCGCGGGTTTATTACGAAATTCTTCACAATACCCATCCGCAGGATGCCTACAACGGTTATATTGAGGCCCTGCAAAAGTTTCATTCGTTTGCGGGAGTGCATTCGCCCATGCGTCATGGTGCGGTATTCTGCACGTGGAATTACGGAACCCGCCACCATATCAGCGAGTCGCTGCTACTGACTCGCGCAAAGGCCTTGGCCCAACGCATCCCGGAATGTACTCATTTTCTGATTGACGATGGTTATCAGGCCAACAGGAGCTGCCGCTTCGCCGGACTCGACGCCTTTTATCCCGAACCCTCCGACGGCTATAACCGGAATCTGTTTCCTTCCGGAATGCACTTTATGGCCTCGGAATTGAAAAAACTCGGACTGACCCCGGCCATCTGGCTGGCTCCGGCACTTTACCTTGATTCCCGACTTGCCACCGAACATCCAGAGTGGCTGTTGCGTGACGAACACGGCAATACTGCGCTGCTTGGAAATTTCACCTATTTGGATGTATCGGTTCCGGAAGCATATGAATTTTTCATAAAGGTACTGGATGTGCTTTTTGTGGAATGGGGCTTCCGTGGACTCAAGTTCGACTTTATGACACAGTGGTTTCAATTGGAAAATGCCCGTTTCCGCCATGGTTCGGGCGATGAGTGGCGCGACCGCATTTTCGGGGAAATCAGACAACGCATCGGCAGGAACGGCATTTTCATGACCTGCATTGCCATGAGCATGGGCAATCCCTTTCCGGGACGCTTTGCCGACTGTTACCGCTGTGGTTGCGATATACATGACGGTACCCGGGAAGAACAGTTGAAAGCCTGCCGGGCTACTTTGCCCCAGATACTCTTGCCCGGCAAAGAACTGTTTCTTCTCAACATGGACTCCATGGGATTCGGCGACACTCCGCTTCATGAGCAGCTTGTCCGTCTGAACTGGGTTTTCATAACGCAAGGCATTTTTGAGCTGGGCGGCAAAATCGAGTCTATGCCGGACAGCCAGATTGCCATGTGGCGCAAGCTGTTGAAAAACATTGATCGAGGTCAGCGGGTACGTTGTTTGGATGAGGCGGCATTCACTGGTGCCGACCTCCCCGCGGTTCTGCGCAGTGGTCATTTTACTGCCTTTTTCAACTGGAGCGAAACTCAATCCAGAATCTTCAAACTGGATAACTATTTCCCTTCCGAGGTATTACTTCGCGATTTCTGGCAGGAGAAAGAACTGAGCGGTAATACCATTGAGTTGTCACCCTTTTCATCCATCTTATTAGAGTCTGTTCACACTATTGAATCGATAATCATAGCGAATAAAATAAATCCCTAGAATGCAATATCCAGCTTATCATAACGAGTGAAAATTTTTCGGAAACGCTTTATTCACAAAAAAAAGTGTTCGACAGTATTTCTCCGTTTATAAAGCTCCTTATCATATTTCCACGGGAGTTTTCCATTCTGCTTTGGAGGAACAACAGGAATATATCCACGATTGATCGCCGGAAGACGAGTTTTATCGCCTTCATAGGCTCGATCCATAATCGGATAGCGATGGATTTTATCATAGGGTGTAACGCTCAACAATTTTCGTCCTTCTGGTCCATCGCTTGCATTCCCGCTCGAAAGTGAGAATGAAACAGTCACACGGTCAGATGCGGTGACCATATGAATTTTTGTTGTGAGTCATCCGCGGGAGCGACCGATTTTTTGTTTTCCATTTTTTTATGCGCCAGTTGCATGTGGATGCACTTTGATACTTGTGCTGTCGAGACATAGTGCTTCCAGCTTGATATGGATCATATTTTCCCATTGAAGCCCTTCAAAAAGATGCTGAAGAACTCCATTTTTACTCCAACGATTCATGCGAACGTAAACAGTATGCCAATTCCCATAACTTCTCGGCAGTGCCCTCCATTTGCAGCCGTTTTCCGTGACATACAAGATCGCATTCACCAGTTGGAGATTACTCATGCTTACATTTCCGTGTTGATGCGGCAAATATTTTGCGATTTTTTCGTATTATTCCAGTGTGATTTTCATAAGGACAAATATAACATTGAATAAAAAAATCAGTAGTGTGAACGTAAGCGCCCAGCCAGCCCCATGGTGAGGGTGGATCAAGGGGAAATTTTTTTGAAGGGGAAATATCCAAAAGATAAATGCCGTTGGACGACGATGATCGCCCGACGGCATTCTCTTCATAATAATGAGCGTGAGAGCTTATTGACTGCTTTGCATCATCCCCGGGATCAGCGAATCCATCTGTCCGGCCGGAGTTGTCGTGAGGTGCAGAAGAACATCTTCGAGCCATTTCCTGAAACTGATGCCGTTCGCTTTGCATGTTGCGGCGAATGAATACAGGATAGCGAGACGCTGTCCGCCAGCCTCACTTCCGGCAAAAAGACAGTTCTTTCGGATGATCGCAATTCTCCGGTTGAGTCGTTCGGCCGGGTTGTTGTCGATGTTTAACCGGGCATCCTTCAGGAATTTCTTGAGTTCTTCTTCAATGTTCAACGCATAAGAGACGGCTTGCGCGACCGGAGATGACGGACGTTCCGACTCTTTGAGAGCTCGGCACTGTTCAAAAAATTCCCGGACGAACTTCTGTGATTGTCGGCGTGCTTCCTTGCGCGCATGAAAGAGAGCGGTATCCGTTCCCTTTTTTTCTGCCCGCTCTTTTGCAACACGCTCAATCTGGTACAAGGCTTGTATCAGTTTCAGCGGAGCCTCAGCTTTCGTATATCCTCTTTCAACAGCTTGCAGAAAACGTCTGCGGACATGAGCCCAGCAACAGGCAACCTCGCAGTCCAGTTTTTCATAGGCCGCGTAAGAGTCTCTGATGATTGTTCCGGAGTAATCTCCGAGCAGACTTTCTGCAACATCCCGGGATCGGGACGGCGAAAAGTGATAGGCTGTCATCGGCGGACCGACTCCCGTCAATCGGCACCACAAATAAGCTTGCCTGCACTTCTTTGTCCCCTTGACCAACTGTTTGATGAACGTCTCATCCACATGGAGAATATCGCATTGCATAATCCGGTCGACCATCCGCTCATACAGAGGCAGCAAGGCATCTGCCGTACGTTTGTAGAGATCTTCCAGCGTAGACGGAGCCACCGGAAGTCTCTCGTTGCCGAACATCCGCGCCTGACGTTCCAGGGGGATGGCATTCTCCACTTTATCCGCAACCACTTTGGCAATAAAAGAGGCGTCATAACGGGTTCTGCCGCTGACCGAATCGAAAACATCTCCTGGGGCGGGAGCCGTAACAACACCGCGCAGCGCGTCCGAAGGATCGGCATATTTGGCGCGTTTGAAATGAATCACATACAACCCGGTTCGATAAGCGATCCGTTCGCTTTCTTCATAACCGATCAGCACCATTCTCAGACGCTCTTCTTCCGGAACATCGATCACGCGTTCTTCCCGCGGCAGGTCACCTGGAATCTCGGAAAGCGCATTCGCTTGACGGACTTTCCGTTCATGTTCGGATACCGTAGCACCTGAAGAAGGCGAACACATGTCCGGATTCCGGATCCTGCTTGACATACTCTTCCACAGCTCCGACAAGACCGTCGAACGATTTTCGCAGATTTATCGGAGTGGGACAGTAGTAGATCCTTACCGAGCCGCCGATACCGGACATGAACGCCCCTTGAGCAGATTCAACACTTCGGACAGCATGGAACAGTCGAAACCTTTCTCGACTGCGATTTCCATACCGTCAACCAGCAACCGAATCCCGGAACCATTCCTTGCATCTGTCTGCAATGATTTGATCTCTACCAGCTCCAGCGATGCCGAACCGATTGCACCATCCAGACGTGCCTTTTCCAACACTCGGATCCAGCGGCGTGTACTTTCATAAGGAAGTTCCTTCAGTTCGCTGTATTCTTGAATCGTCAAGCCGCTGTCCCAATATTCGGACAATTGCTCCTCCCAATAATCTCGCCCTTTGCGTCCCATGCCGTCCTCCCATTATTCCGGTTTGTGGAAGAACATACCACGTTGTCTGCCTCAAATCCAGATGGCCCTCACTGGGCGCATACTCCACAACAAAATGGGGCACTTGGCAGTACATGAATACTTGCAAACTTTACGAAGGTGGTATAAGGTAAAAAGGCGGGAGGCTCCGTCTTCGCAACCGACCTGCTCCTCCGGAGTTCTTTGGTCAGTCGGTTGCACAGGCGGAGCCAAAACACGTTTGTCATCTGTAATCACTCAGAACAAATGTGCGTAAAATATCGGACACTACCTGCCATATCAACTTTACTTGCTTTTTTACTCTTGGGCTAATGTTACTGCTCGCCATTTTCCTGGCTGCCCGCCTTCAACACAGTACCAACCAATCACGATACCATGAGCATTGACTTGAGGTCTTCGACTGAAACAGAAATCGCCAGTTACTGATTTCTCTTTGCTTTCTACTGGAGAATGATCTGAATAAGAGATTGAATTATTTCCCACAATTATCCCGCAGTCACTGTCTATGCCAACATTCATCCGACCACTGACCACAAAACGATTACGGCTAAGCTTATGAGATATCTGTTGTTTTTCATACTTAGCACGTTCTTCTTTAGTAACACCATCAAATGATACCGAAACAGGATTGTTAATTGCGTTACCAAATACAATAACATTTCGAACTAGCTGGCTGCTTTTCCCATGAATCAAACGTTCTCCAGTGCTAAAGTTATTGCTGATCGTTGTATCAGTAGCTCGTTGCAGGAGAATCGGTCCATAGTCATTGCTTTCGCGTTGTTTCTGAGTTGGAGCAAAGCTGTTTCCTGTAATTGTCACTCCTCGTGTCCATCCATCTGTTGCCTGAGGAGTAAGCTCAATATCTCCGCTGGCATTACTCTCAAAATAATTTCCGACAATACTTGCGCCAACCCATGAAGCACCTAAAATAGCAGGATTCCGTATTTGACTCATACCCTCAATGACATTATTTTCAATCCGGATAGTATTGCAGGCGGCATCTGCCTGATCTCCTGGTTTCCCGACTTTAATGCCACCAATACCATGCTCTATTACATTGTTGCTGATGACAATATCAAAGGCGCGTTGGATATCAATGGACCAGTCGTTGTTTTGTGAAAAAAGGTTGCCAACGATGCGAACGATCCAAATACTGTCGCTCCGCTTGACATGGAAGGTATGAATCCCCTTGTTTAGATGAATGAAATTGCAGTTTTCAATAAATGTCCGTAACATTCCGGATGCATCAATACCATGCGTCCGTTTTATTTTGTTAAAACTACTGAAAGTCAGCTCGCATATGCGTAACCCATTTGCATAATTCTTGTCAAATCCTGGTAAGTCTCTGCCTTCCGCACGCAAAATATAATCAACTCCATCACCAAGTAACTGAGCACCAGTTCCTCCTACCCCACGCAAAGTAATCCAGTTGAGTTCATGCGTTCCAATTGGTTTTCCTCCGGAAACAGTCAATGTTTTTTTAATACGATATTTGCCGATAGGAAAAAATACAGTGCCGCCGGTAAGTCCCACTTGATCGATAGCACGTTGGATTGCCGCTGAATCATCGGTAACGCCGTCTCCCTTAGCACCAAAATCCTTGACATTTGCAAAATCAGATTTTATTGCTGCATCAGCTTGGGTATATAAGGAAAAAAGAGTGCCTAGCAATAAGAATTTTGCAAAAATTTTTGACATTTTCATTTTGTTTCCTTTCGATATTTTTTGGATGAGCCAATTTCAAAAAGATTGGCTTTTTCCTGTAAATAACTCGTTTTCTCATGTGCCAAGCCCATCTTGACACATTCAGTACGACTTTTTTCCAAAGAAGCCGTAAAAAAATCGATTTTTGTGTGTGAACCTCCTTTCCCGTCACCACGGGAGTTCCTATTTTTCAATTTTCAGTCGAAGGTAAATCAATCTATTCAAGCATGTTGAACAGTTGCTTCACCGTGATGGCGATTACGCCGAACATCAGATGACACAGGACTTTCCAATGCCCTTTCACCCTGACATGACGTGCGCCATAGTTGTCTTTCAAATCCGAATTTACCCGCTCAACCGTTGAACGCTCCCGATAACGAATCTTTTGGGCTGGAGGCAATTCAACCGTTCCTCCCCGCCGGGGATTGGGATCAATAACCGGAATATGCCCCATCTTTTTCGAAACAGCCTTGATTTCTTCCGCGTCATAGGCGCAATCCGCTAAATCATACAGAATTTTTGCTCGAGCCGAAGAGATCTGCATCAAAGGGATTGCCGCTTGACTGTCGTGCAATGAGGCTGAACTTAAAATCGCAACCAGTGGAACTTCCCCGTCCCCAACCGCAAGATGAAGTTTGCAGCCGCACCAATAGGACGTTTTACCCTTGCTGTCGCGTTTACCGCCCCAGTTGCAACCTTGTGGAAGATCGGCAAGATTCTCCGATAGTGTTTGATGCACTTGCAATTCAAGCAGCCGGGTTTTGACCTCTGCGATTTCCTGTTTGGACAACGCCGCTTTCTCCGCTATATTTTTTCGCCCGCGCTTCTTCTTGGGCTTGAGTTTCGGCGTGTTTTTGCGGCAGGACTTTTCACGACCTAGGATTGCAGTGGAATCAATACTCGCATGACCAACCAACTTTTCAGCATAGTTTTCTTTCACAGTCGTCGCATGAATCGCATCACAAACCTTCTCCTTGGCAAAAATCCCGAACGCTTTTGAGAAAGTTGCTTCGGACGGAACGTCTCCACGATACTCCCAGATGCAAAGTCTTCGCAAACTCGGATTGGTATTCAAATTTTCAATCAGCCCCTTCGTCGTCGGAAGGTCATAAACCGCTTTCAGAAAAAACGCCCGAAGCATTTTTTCCCGGTCTTTCATCGGACCTCCCAATCCGCTCCAACGCAGCGCGTTGGTGATGAACCGGGAAGGTTTCACCAGTTCTACAATCCGCAAAAACTCTTTCATTTTTGCAGTTAATTCGCCAATTTCTTCTTCCGGCATTGGAAAAGACAGTTTTCCATCGTAAAGTATAGCTTGGGCAGATCGTTCATTTTACCTCCAGGTTTGGTAGCCCTGAGATTAATAGGAATCTTCTGCCCTTTTTTTCATCCAGCCGAATTAAATACTTTTGAAATTACCTCGGATTATTGGGTTATAAATTCAGTTTTGATCGTATGCATCATAGCGTACGGGAAAATACTCGGAGTCATATTCTTTGGGACTGATTGCCTTTACTGAAGAATCAGCAGTAAAAATATGAAATTTCCCTTGATGAACAGGCCTGTTGCTACCGTTGATCACATAACTGCTTCCCATGAAATAAGGTGGTAGTCTGCCTTCATAACTATATGCCCCTGTAATTCGCGAAGATGGGTAATCTAACATCATCACAAATTTGGTTGGAAGCTTGATCTGACTGGATTTGCGAGGTTTATTTACAATAGTCGCACCAGATGTGTAACCAACATAGTCACTCCATGCATAATGCGGCCTAGTATATTTCCATGTGAAATAATTTGCTTCTCCTGTTGCCAGACGATAATCCGCTGACATATATTCCGGACATTGATGGATTCCGTTAGGCTTCAGCATCAATAAATCCAGATTCTCCATCATTGGCAATGCAGGCATCACGGGACTTGTGAGTCGACTATATGGGTAATAATCTTTGGAAAGATCTGCATACATGTTGGTAGCTATTGCGATCTGTTTGTAATTGTTACGGCAAGCAATTCCTTTGGCCTTGGAGCGTGCCACATTAAGGGCAGGCAAAAGCAAGCCAGCCAAAATTACAATAATACTTATAACTATTAAAAGCTCTATTAGTGTAAAATTATTATCAGATTTCTCCTTCATAGTAAAATCTCCTTTCATAGTAAAATCTCCTTTCATAGTAAAATCTCCTTTCATAGTAAAAACTCCTTTCATAGTAAAAACTCCTTTCATAGTAAAAACTCATCGTAAATCTTCTAAGGCAGCATATTCTGCAAAATGACGTTGCATTTGTGAAACTACTTTCACGTAGTCAGTTCCATCAACAAGACCCCGTTTTATGATTGACGCATTATAATATTCAAAATCAAGCATTGCAAAATAAGAAAGAAAACAACTCAAAGAACCACTTGTAATTTCGTCATAGGAGAATTCACTATTGGTCTGCTGCTTATATGTCGCAAATGCTTCTATATTGATCGGTATAGCAAATTTGTACTGTGCTAATTTCTGCTGTGCTCGAAATGAACTCAAATAGCGGATCAGTAAATAACTTTCAACCGGATGACGACTGTTACAATTGATTGCATTCAAGCTTAGTTCTGAAATAATTG
>ERZ1034917.300-NODE-300-length-45911-cov-59.135075_pt1 | contig 45911 bp, 71 predicted proteins | sample MGYA00520605_ERZ1034917 | MGnify/ENA primary metagenome ERZ1034917 (study PRJEB33766, sample SAMN09781784) | gut metagenome | biome: gut microbiome | host: Homo sapiens | place: Madagascar | study: EMG produced TPA metagenomics assembly of the PRJNA485056 data... | reverse complement strand
TGTTTATTGACCTGCCGCCGCAGGTAAATGGATTAAGCCAGTTAGACCACTGGCAAGGTAAGCGGAACGCCCGGAATCGAACCGGAACCCAGGGAGCGACCCTGTCAGTCTACCATTGACGTACATTCCACATAACCCGGATTCCCGGGTTAGCAAGGTATTTTTCGTGTTATGCCTACCACTATCCGACTTTCACGGAAGGTTTTACCTGTTTTTTTATTACCCATTTCACAAGGAGGTGTTACCAGCCTGCCATTACTGGTAAAGGATGTGCCGGAAATTGCATCCGCTTTTCAACCTCCAGGCCGCTCAAAGCCTGTTTCTATTTAAGGGCACATCCGGAGAAAGGAGGGAATAATAAAAAAAGAAAGTAAAAACTCTCAGCCAACAAGTCCTCACAAGAGCGCTACCCCTTGCAAGATTATAGTATCATATAGTGGAAAAAAATTTGTCCTCACATTTTAGTCCGAAAGCATCTTGATTCTTCGCATTATCTCTTCTTTTTCATCACGAAAATCAGAGTCCACCATCATAGCGGAAAGCATATCGTAGATTTCTACCATGAGCCGCCCAAGAGCTTCCATCAGCTTATCTTTATGCTGCTGATCACCATTGGTTTGATATGCCTGTTTCGCGGCAATATAGCCATCATACAAGGCATCAATATTATGATCGTACCGCCCGTTACTGTACTTTTTAATCACATCTTCTGCCACTTCTGCAACCGTCCCGGAAGCTTCCCAGTCACCGCACATCTTTTTAAGATTGCAGATAGTTGTGGTAAGCTTAAAAATCACATCAAGATTGCTGTTCGTGAGCTGGTTCTTTACGTTCTCTTCTTCGATTTTCAGTTGATTCTCCAAAATTTTAATCATATCTTTCATATTATCACCGCCTACCTGAATATCTCACACATTTTTGCTTTGTATTTATCATGGATACACTGCTGGGATTCTGTGATGTACACCATATCGTAGCCGGAAGAAATCAGATCAACAATGATTCTTTCCAACTTCTTCAATTCGTTATCCACATCTTCCACCAGTTTTTCTACCATAATTGCATCCGCAACCGCTCCCATCTCACGAAGTCGTGAGGAATAATGTTCGTACAGGGATTTAGTCTCAGCTTCCCATTCATGATATTGATTGAATCCGTCCTCGATGCCTTTCTGCTTAGTGGACTTGCCTACGCTGATCCGGTTCGCTGTCTGCCAGTTCTCCGGTATCATTGCGACCTGTCCAGAATAGATATCCGGTATCAGTTTGTTGTGATGGTTGATATAATACTGATTAAGTTTCTTTCTTTCCAGAGATTCCGCAAAATACTGGTATTCATGCAGTCTCTTATATCCTTTCATTCCAAGGAAGTCGAAATAATCTGACATCTGATCATGAAACATCAGGGCCGCAATCATCCGGGCATTAATCTCTGAAAAAATAGATTCCACACTGTTCACATCTCTATTACTCTTGAAGGTAATCATTCAGATCACCTCCTCATGCTACCTTTTTGATAATTAGGTTCGCATCCTTAACCAGAACAGCACCGGCAGAAATGTTTCCGGCAGATACGGTTAGAGATGTTCCAGCGGGCACAGGAATAAGGGTGTCTGCGCTCACGCTCTGATATACATTCGCTGTAACTACTGTATAGTCCATTTCTGTTCCACCAATTGCTTCTCCGTTCAGCTTAAGTACCAGTGCTGTTGCTCCTGCGGCGGCTGCGGTAACGTTCGCATTAAACTGCAATTCTACTGCCATCGGCTGGTTACCCCTGTTTGTGATCGTAAACAATCCGCTGCCCTCGATATGATTGAGCCATCCACTTTGGCATCCACATCTACGAGATTTTACACGGGTGCTATTAAAAATGATATTCTGATTAGCTGCTACTTCCTGAGTTGGTACGTTTATAACATTAAGCATAATAATTCTCCTTTTCTGATAAAAAAGGGGCAAGCTCCATGCCTACCCCCTGTGTTATTGCAAGACTACTTTGTAGCAATGGATTCTTCCAACATGCTGATTATTTTGTTTTGATTTTCCAAGATCCTATCCAGATACTTCCTGTCCTGCTCATGCAGGTGTTTTGCTATATCCGCATTGCTAGCCTGCGACAGATCGCTCTGATAGTTCATCGCCTGCAAAAACACCCCGAACAGGTTCAGAAGATCCAAAGCGGACAACTCTCTGTTACTCATTAGAGGACGTTACCATTTCCACAGCATCCACCAACAAGTCCGTTCATATTGTACGCAAAGTACGGCGAACAGGTAAGATATGTAGGTATCGGAGTCGGGCGAACAGCATCCACGATGTTCTTTGTCTGGTTGACCTGGGAAATCTGCCAGTATGCAGTCTGGAGATCTCTGTCACGGTCTGCCAGCTTATCCCTGAGATTCTGGATAGTATTTTCCTGCATAAGCTGTCTGGTTGCGTTGCCATCAGCGAGAATACTCTCTTTGATGTCGCAGCAGCACTGTGCCATCTGAGCCTGCATATTCTGGGCCATCAGAGCGGCATCGTAACGGCTCTGTAAGATTTCTTTCTGAGTTTCGCAACAACAGTTCTGCTGAGATGCCTGCAACTGCTGTAAGCCAAGCTGGTTTGTGTACCGGCTTTCCAGTACATCTCTCTGTGTCTGGCAAGCTGTGTTGGAAACATTCTGGTTTGTGTTGAAAATGTCACGTTTTACAAATTCATCGCTGATAAAATTATCCTGTACACCTGTCTCAACACCACCACGGTTCCAGTTGCCCATCATAGGGAATAAGAAAGCGATAAGGATGATCCAGATCCACCAGCCTCCTCCGCCCCACATATCATTGCAACCATCATTATTTCTCGTTACGGCTGCTACATCTGCCGCACTGAGCATTGTTCCATCTGTCATAGTAGTAGTCTCCTTTTTTCTTATATTTTAAGGCTGCATGCTTGCCTTAATAACTATTTCAACATCCCGGTAAACTGTGCCGGATCAATTCCGTTTTGCCTGCATCTATTTTCAAAAATCTGCTGTGGGTTCTTCCCCTTGCACATATCCATAGCCTGTTTGATATCTGGATTAGACTGTGCAATCTGGTTAAGAGCTGCCTGTGGGTTTCCAGATTTCCTGATCTGATTAATTACCTGCATTGCCTGCATCATTGCGGACATCGGATTTTTACTGCCACCCATGTTCCCGATCATACTCATTAATGGATTCATTCAGATTCCTCCTTTTTCGGTGCATCTCCTAATCGCTCCAATAAGGCATTAAATTCTGCTCGTGTAACATAGTCAGTACTAGGTGTATTCTGCTGATTCTGTACAGGATTTAGGGCTTCTGGAGCTATCTCGGCAAACTGGAATACCTTAAATGTTGCACTTCCCATTCCATCAACAGATTTTACGTAAAACACCGGGCTGTTATTATCCATCATCCATGCAGTGTGTCCTGGCTGTACAATCTGGTTTCGCGCACCTTCGATTCCGGCCACCTGTATCCAGTTCACGTTGGATGTTGGTACTGGCTGCTGTACAGACTGAGACTGGCCAGAGTACATCCCTATTTGCTGATTTCTCTGCTGTTCGAGCTGATTTATTCGACTTTGCAACATTGCCTGCTCATTGGCAAATGCTTGTGGATCTACCATATATGGATACATAAGCATACCTCCTATGTTTCTTTGTACCTATATTTTGCCATAGAAAAAAAATAGGAAACAGTTCATCAAAGTATCAAAAAAGTTTTTTTAAATATTACGCAAATACCCCTTGACATATAAGGTGCATAGATGTATAATAAAGACAGTTAAAGAAAACCACACATAAGGAGGAAGAAAAAATGAAAGAATGGAGATTTGAGAATGGTATTGAGGTGTATGAGTGCAAATATGATTGTGATCTGCACTGCTTTAAGGTATATGACGGGAGTAATTTTCTCGGGACCATTTACCCTTCCGATATCGACGATATGAGCGAATGTATCAAAGAGCTTGATAAAGGCCATGATCCAATATCTTACGGATGGGAGGATGGACTTGGAAACAGTTGCGACATCAATGGATGGGATAAATAATTTGGAATTGCTGTACGATGGATTCCATTGAAGAGATATTGAGAATAGGAGGATAAGTAATGCCAGGAGAAAGAAAGACTACAGAAGCACAACGAAAAGCTATAAATAAGTATGATATGAAATTTGAGCGCATGACTTGCCGTTTTGAAAGTGGAACAAAGGAAGCAATACAAAAAGCCGGCTATAAGAGTGTCAACGATTTTGTGAAGTTGGCTGTTTCTGAAAAATTAGAAAGAGAGCAAAAAAAATAAACATAAGGTGCATTTACCCCTTGACATATAAGGTGCATAGATGTATAATAAAGACAGTTAAAGAAAACCACACATAAGGAGGAAGAAAAAAATGATTAACTATGGAGTAAGCAGCAAATACAGTTTTGGAGAATGGTCTCACAAAGTGTACGGCCCGTTTAAAACAAAAGAACAGGCTGAAAAATGGCTAAACACAGAAGAATGTGATTTCCGTGAAAGAGAGATTATGAGCAAGACGGCGGCGATCAAACTCGCTGGCAAGAAAGCTGTAGAAAACGCTATAGAAGTATAACGAAAAAAGCAGCTATAACAGCTGCTTTTCCTTGAAAAATAATTATATATTTCAATCCAACACCCTGCCATCGACCAGAGCGACATCTTGAGAAAATCATGGAATCTCAAGAATCAACAATTCCTTGCTGATGAAAATATTATACGGCAAAATATTTCAAAAGTCAATAATAAGCAAAAAAAGAAAGTCACACTCAAAAAATAAATGTGGCTTTCTTTTTTTGGAGTTAAAAATAGAACTAATGTTTCAATCCGTGTCTCAGTGGATCGCTACTGGGAACCACTCTCGGGAGCAACCACCCGGAGTGACTAAAAAAGCTATTAAAAGCTTTTTTTAAGAAGAACTCTAATATTTCAATCCTTGCCCTGGCGGATAGCTGCCGGAGACCACTAGCAGAAGCATCCATCTGTAGTGACTAGGATTATAATATCACGGAATTTTATAATTTTCAATGCTTTTTTCTAACACACCTTGATTATTTTGTTGTTTACCCGGCGACTTAATCGTTTTGCCGTAGATATGCTCACATTCATCTGTTCAGCGCAGTATTCAAGCGTGTATTCCTTGCATCTTAGCAGGAATAGTTTTTCTTCGTCCGGTGTGAAATTACACTCTAACAAGAATCTGTCTATATCTTTCTTCGTGAATACATATAATTTCATGAGCATACCTCTTATTATTGCAATTAACGCTGATTTTGTGCAAGATAATTTGTAAGCTTCTGTTTTGTTTTTTTTAATTCCTCAACGTTATTCCCGCTAATCTGACTGTCCAACATGGTTGATAACACTTCCAGAATCAATGAATCACGTTCTGCAATTCTCTGAAGACTTTCATAATCTCGCTTGTCATGTTCTTCCAGTGTTTCTACTCGCTTATTAAGTCGGAATGCCGGAGTAATCCACTTGATAATTACAGCTGCCGCACCTCCAATAATGGATACCCCTCCGCAGATAGAGAGAAAAAATTGAATGAATTCTGATATGCTCATGTGTTAATGTCCTTTCATATAGCGTTTTGCTCCAGCATTCGCTTTGGACTGCTGTTTATATCCAAAATCAGCAACCTTGTTGCGATCATATTGTGCAGTTAGATTATTGTCTCGGCAGAAATTGTTATACGCCTTATTCTGTTCAGTCAGCCGGAACGCCATTCGATCATACTCTGATCTGAGTTTTTCTTTTTCGGAATCCGGTATGCTATTGGAATTGATCTGCTCCTGCTTTATTATCAGTTTTCTCTTGGTTTTCCTGATAGCTCTTTCCATTGCTCGCTGCTTCTGAGTATCTTCGTAGATCTTCTTATTCTTTTCAGAATCAATCTTATGTTCGTCCGCCCAGGGATTCCGTAAGCCTTTCGCCCATGGCTGATGACTATGCTTGCAATTCCACCCATGCAATCCGTGTGGATCCACAACGGTTCCTTGCCCCGTAGTTGGATTAATCGTATATCCAGTTCTTTCTAACAGATTGGGATATCCCGGCTCTGATCCAACTATTGAGTAAGGCTTTCCCTGCCAGGATGAATGATCTCCGCAGGGAGGCTGTCCTTTCTGTGCCGTCCTGGCTCCCAGATGGGCTGATACAAGGACATAATTTGTCTTTGCCTGTACAATGTACTGGTTCGTTACCTGTGCCGCTGTTTGATTCATGCTTGTTACCACGCAGCACCTCACAGCTGCCTCAAGGGTTCTTTTTGTGTTGCTTGTTGGATAATCTACCATAATTCCTTTCCCAGCATAGTTGTCCAACACATCGCAGATTGCAGAGGTGTAGGATTGCGCACCGGAAGCAACACGGATTTCGGCCTTATCTAACAGATTAATTAGATCACGCTGAGATTGATTTATGGTAGTATTGCTCAGGTTGCTAAGCTCTCCCAATGTTTTTTTGAATTCTGCATCCATCACGGCAATTACTTCTGGATTCTCCAATGGTGGACTTATACTCTCATCAATCCCTAAAAGGATATCTTTATCATTATCCCAAGAAGTCATCACGGCATTTTGCAGGATCCGTCTAAGCTCTGGCTGTGCCATTTTGGTAAGCTTCTGCAACTTCTGTTCAATCTCCGCTCTGCTTTCTCCCATCTGCGTGAGTTTCCAGATAAGGCGATCTGCTGTAGCAGTCATGCCACCTGTCTGGAGAATGCGTCTGGAAATATCCGACATAATGAAATCCTCCAATTCCTGGTAAATCGCAAGGATCCGTTGCTCTTTGCCGTAAAAATACTCTGGTGGAAGCATTATCCATCACCTACCGTTCTTTTTACCAGCCTTGTCCAATCCGGTAAATGCTGTGCTTTTGCTCTTTCAAACCATTCTGCCCCTGCTTCTGAATGCGGTGTTTTGCTGTATTGCAATATTCTTCCGGTCGGTCTTTTACTTGGCGGAGACATCCATCCAATGATATTTCCCTGTGCATCCTTTTTAGGGATATTGGGGCCATATACAATACCGGCGTACATATAATGAGCATAAGGCACGTTTCTATTCCCCCACTTGATTTCTCCGCCGTCAATACCCTGTGGGAATGATACACTTTCCACCAACGCTCCCTGTTGGAATGGCATAAGTGGGATGCAGTCTTCTACGATTTGCTCATTCAACTTCTTCTGCGCTTCTTTCAAATTGCTATCAATCCGCTTCGTATCGAATTTGATATGCACATTTCCAACATGATTGTTAATCTCCATTTGATCACCTACTCAATCAAGAGTTTATACTCTGCATCAGTCAGCTTTCCTGCTTTCTTCGCCTGTTCCACCATTTTCCTCCACGTTTCCGGTGGATAAAACTTCTGAAGCTGTAGTAGTATTTTGTACATCTGTATCCTCCTCTGGAATATAAACATCAGCCATAGCGGCTACATACTGCGTTAAAAGTGCCTGTTTCTGGATTTCTTCATCATTTTTGGCAATAGCATATAAGTACTGTTCTTCTCTTGTGATTGGATCCGGTAAGTATGCCATATTATCATCTCCTTTATTTCATTTTTTCATATTTTACGCTCATATAGGCTCCAGCATCATTATCTATGATGGTGGTGCCTTTGTAGGTATGAATGGCTTTGTATGCGGCGATTTGCTCGTCTGTGAGGGGCGTTTCGATTTGGGTGGCAACGATATAGTACATGGTCAATGGACTGCCATTTTCGTGTTGTTCCATTATGTATGCTGCGATGCTACCAGCATTATTTCCAAGTATGTCAATTGGCAGAAAGATATACATGTTCTCATCGTCCGCATATCCATGGATATCGTTAAGAGAGTAATTGGTATAGTATGCTCCATGAGAGAAAAACCCATTTAACCCTTTTCGTGAAATGTCTGCGTCATAGTTGTGAAAAGCATGGTACTTTGTTTTTATCGAAAATCTCACAATATCTCCGATTTGTGAAACCCATTTAACCTGTTCAGTTCCATTCAATACTTCTTTCGCAACCCTCTGCACATACATCCCTCGTGCCAGATCAATCTCGTCGCAGATCCATTGTCGTCCGTCCGCATCTGTGTAGTTGCCGCCGGATGACACTGGTATGCCAGGTAGGCCATTTGGTGTTGCGATGGACATGTATTGTGGCTTGCGGTAGGGTTCGTATGGAATCGGTTTGGAGCCTTTTGAAATCATTGGAAAAAAGGTTTTATTTACGTTTTTGCCTTTTGAAACCCTGATTGCCGCATACATCGTAGTGGTTGATTTGTAAAAAGATGTTGATCTATTCTCGTCAATAGATATAATCGACTGCGAGTTTGTTTGCTGTAATAGACAATCCGAAATATACAACGCGTCACCAGGCTCCATCGAAGGAAGTGTCCCTCTATCTCCAAGAGTGTTATACCCGTACAAAGTAAAATATGTTATATCAGCAGCCGTCCCAACAGCTGTGATACTTCCATCTCCATTGTTGGTAAATTTTACTCCATTTATCGTGCCACTATCGCTATACATTGTGGTAGGCAATAAGTTCTTTCCTCTCACATTAATCCCAATCTTGTCCCCATAAGGCTTTGGTACGCCTCCAGTGTATGGTTCCCACTCTGGTACAGTATCACCAACATATATCATTGGTTTGAGTTGGATTTCAACTTCTTGTCCTGTTACGGCATAAAAAGCAATGACGATGCACGGTGTGTTTTCTTTCAGGCCGCTACTAACATATATGCCTTCTGCCCCATCACCCTTGATGATTTGGGCTACAACTTTTGCGCCATCTGGAAAAGTTGTCCCAGTCTTGTATCGCAAGAGCCTGTACATAGCCTGGATTCTCGTTCCTATCTCATAATTCGGACGTTCGTATACTCCTTTTATTGTAACGGTATCATTTTCAATTGTGCATGTAAGTCCATATGTCTTTCCATATGTGTTCCACTGTGATATATCCAGCAGATTTGCCCCTGTACTCCATCGCATCCCCGCAGATTCAATCTCCTGTGGATAATCAGGCGATGGAGATGGTTTTCCGCCTGTGTAGGGCTCCCAGGGTAACGAGGCGGAGCCGGCGTTTAGCATTGGTTTAACAGTAAGATCTATTGTTTTTCCGGCGTACACTCTAAGCAACAGTTTCACCTCTATAGTTTCTTTTATCGTATCTGTTGTATAGTCACCGTTCACATCGTAATATGGCACTCCTCCAGGCGCAACAAGTGCATATCTTAATACGCTTGCATCAATATTAACTCCTGCGGAAAAAGTATAGGTTCCAGCGGGCAACTGTAGCCTCGACAGGTAAAAATCAGAATTCGTTTCAGTAGTTCCACTGATACGTATTTTTCCACCCTCCATGCAATCAATAGTTATGCCATTTTTTTCTTGGCTTCCTAGACTTGGGGGTGGAAATAGCTGCGCCCCTGTAGTCGTTACCTGTTTACTTCTGCCATAGAGAGTCAATCCCTTCAGCGGCTTACCGATACCATTCTCAAGCGTCAGCGGCGGATCACCTGCAACATCTACATCCTCAAATCCACTTTTCTCAGCCCACGCCGCAAGATAATGCTCTTTTCTGGTTATCGGATAATCTGGAAGAGTAACGTCCATGTTTCCGGCAATATAAGCAAGGTATTTATCTGTTCTTGTAACTGGCTCTGGTATGTAACTCATAGCTTACTCCTCTCCAAACAATCCACTATCTTTGTTTTCCTTATTTGCTTCTTCTGATAGAGCCTTGGCATCCTCCTTGCTAAACCCCTCAAATTTAACAAGGTAGTACCAAAATGGCACCCTGCCAGTATTTACATAGCCTAGCCAGAACTGTTTATCTTCTTGGTAATTGTAAGTGATGTCGCCAAAATCATAATTTATTTTATAAGCACCCACCTGAGACAGGCTGTATAAGTCGGCAAATACATTGAGTGCATAGATTACGCCATTCAGGCAGTCCTCCAGCTTATCCCGAACGTCCTTGATATACTGAATTGTCCGGCGGTCGTCTGCCTCCACCTGTGTAGCCGTCACCATTCTGGTTTTCTCGTTAAACACAAAATAACCACTGCTAAATCCACATTTGTAGCTAAGCTGTGACAGTAGTGCATTGATTCCGGCCAACCGTGCATCCGTGTTGAGCTGTGGATTGATTTCTTGATAGAACTCTTTTTCGTCCTGTCCGAACACGTTCTTGACATAATGTGGCAATTTCATCTCATTTCGCCTGTTCTCCATACCCCGTGGTGACATGGCTGAAACAGGTGTACCGCTTGGCATCAGCAGTCTATCATCTAACAGAGCAATCTTCTGAGAGTCTTTAATTTCTCCCACGTTCCGACTATACGCAACATCAAGGCCTTCCAGCTCCTCAATGCCTTCAGCAAAAACCGGTAAGCCCAGCGGTGTGCTGATGTCCACATTGTTCGCCTGTGGTGTTCGCAGCACTCCATACAGAGGCCCGTCCAGCTTCTCTCCGTTCGCTTTAAGAATCGGCGGCGTATCTGCCATAAGGTCAGCCCATTTGGTCTGTTTAAGGTCAATTTTATCTCCGATACTCTGAGGAGATTTTGATACATAGGCTCTATTAGAAACATAATATGGATAAGTTGTCACGCCATTCACGGTGGTCTCAACAAAACGATGATATTCAAGCCTTGTGTAGTATTTCCGTCCAACCGTATAAGAATCCTTGAATATAATTCCTTTGATTTCCTGATTATCGTAATCTACAATCATCACGTCTGCCGGAGTAAATACGTCAAGGCTCTCACCGTTCGGCTTGATAAACACTGTTCCGTAGGCACAACCATATTCTACCCAGTGCCGTATCTGGAAATATACCTTGTCAATCTGTTCCTGTAGCCATGTCGCCCTTGCGGAACCATCAATCTGAATGCCGATTGCCAATGTTGCGAGCCGAGCTGTTTCTGAGCAGACAGTTTTCGCGAAATTGATCGTCTTGATATTATCCTTATCATCTAGCCATTCCGGTGCACCCCTATAAATGTTCGCACACCGGTTAATCAGTGATTCCATCTCTGGGAATTCTGCTGCCTGGATGTTGAAATCCTCTTCGGCTTGTTTTTTGAAAATCATGTTAAACCACCTTTTTAGTGTTGTTATAAGTCCCATTTAGTCGTCCTCAAATTCTATCCAGTCAGCGGGAACTTCCAAGATTTTTCCGTCCATGCTTACAAGTGCAGATGTTGATAACATAGAGCCTAACTCATATCCTCCGCATTTTCCTTCTTCACCAGTAAGAAATTCTTTATATTTTAAGAATATTGCACTCTTAGAAATACTCATTCTTATAATGATTTCCTGCCCATTTGAAACTATTTTATTTTCTATCGTATCATTTGGATTCGTAACAAAACATTTTTTTCTCATTATGCGCTATTCCCCCTTCTGTTAAACAACGGCTCATAAGCATATCTAAGTGCCGAGATTGCATGGTCGTTTCCGTCAGGATAGCCGCTTATTACATTTCCCTCTTTGTCCCGATCGTACTCATACTCTGTGATTTCCTTGTATGCGTTCGGCGTTCGTTTCGGGTCAATGACAAGTGTCTTTGTCTGTAAGAATTTAAAACCATACTCGATACTTCCAGGCCCTTTGATTGCTCCTCTGGCAGGAAGTCCGGCGTCACGGAAGTCGTTCACGGACTTAGGCTCCGCAGAATCACATATCATGGTGTAATCGTCATAACCTTTTTTCTTGATCCATTCAGCGGTTTTTGCATTACTCCATTTATTCACATACAACTCATCCAGTAGATATATCTTCTCTCTGGCAGAATCGTAATAAGTCCTGAGATAGCAGAAGGCATCCGGGTACCATCCGTAATCTACGCCAGCGAAAATACGATCCATCCTACCGATTTCTTCATCTGTAATATCTCTGATTTCCAGATATTCAAATACGTTTCCACCGTTCCCATTCGCAATTCCCATATACTCATGTTCATAAGCATTTGAATTGACTTCTTTCAGGTGTTCTGCTTCGTCAATAAATGGCTGTCCTAGCCATCCTTTTGGCACGTCCAAGTAAGTTGATGAATGAACTATTCTGTTTTCTTTCGGTTCGAGAATATACTTATTAGCCCAGTTATTCATTGTTTTTGGTGGATTGAAGCTCTTAAATATCCATGCAATGTCACCACCACGAATCGCAGACTGCTCAATCTTACGAATTTCCTCAGGTCCTGCGAATTGGTCTAACTCTTCAAACCAGAGAATGCCAATATATCCGAACTCAGGGTTGATAGATTTAATCTTTTCGGGGTCATCAGCACCACGGAAGTATATCTTTTGCCCGGTTGCTTTTAATGTAATCTCCATAGGAGAAAGTTTAGAATCAAATTCTTCTGTAAACTCCTGTTTTCCAATAGCCCATTTGATTTTGTTATACACAGAATCTTTAATAGTATTCCCAACCTTACGGCAAACCACAGCATGGATGTTATGATTGTTCTTCATCAACTCTACTATAGTCATTCCAACAGTGGTTGATTTCGTGGAGCCACGTCCACCCTTAAACACATACTCCAGATGTTTCTTGTCTCGAATATCTCTAATAGCCCAGTGAAAACAATCAGGAATGTTATACAGATCCATGTGATACTCTTTTGCATTTTTAGCAGCTTCCTCTGCTGCTTTCTTTTCTTCCTGTTCTTGCTTAATTTTTAATGTCTTTTCCAGATCGTTCATAGATTTTAGCTGATCGGAGAAGTCCGGAGCAAATCCGAATGAATCGGTCAGCTCACCCCTTGCGATCATGGAGCGGCGTTGCTGGATCTCTGCCAGAGACATAATGTCAGTGCCTTTTTGTTTTTCGATGAGAGACTGTTTTTCGGCTATATAGGAAGAAACCTCAAGTTTTTTCAAGTTCTGTTGTCCCATTGAATATGCTGTTTTCTCGCTATACCCGGCTTTTCTTGCGGCATCAGATGCATTCCCGCCATTCTTTATGTATTCATCTGCAAACGCTTTCTGTTTAGGCGTTAAGTCCATCTAATCACCTCTGTCTATCCTCATTTTCTGACCGCCTCCCATATTTCTTTTAGGCACATGACCACATCATACTGAGATGCAGTTCGTAGTATTTCATAATCGCAATCCTTCCATTCACTTTTTTTTGTAAGGTGAAGTGTAGGTGTTGATATGATTGTTACTGTAATCAACCGTTCTTGTTCTTTACTGTAAAACTGTGATGTTCCAATTTTTACAATTAATCCAGTGGATAATATAGCTTTTTGAAGTTTTCTTGATACTGCTTTTAAATTTGCCATATTATCACCTCACAAAAAAACTGCCACATACGGTACATAGCTATAGATATATACTATATTACCATACATGGCAGAAACATTTGTCCCCACATTCAAAATATTGATTGTAATAATTATATTTCTTGAGATAGTCTTAAGATATTATAAAAACGGCTCATCGCCTTGCGCCGGTATGCGTAAAAGTCATCTCGCTTTGCTGGAATATACTCCCGTTTTCCTATCCGATCATAGGAGTGGCCTAAAACTATCGACTCATATACCAGTAGTTCAAGCCCTGGGGGGCAGGAATCTATACAGCAATGCAAGATGCTGTGACGCTGATCCGGTGTAGCTTTCTGGCATATATCCTTTAAGCGGTTAATGTCCTCAGGGTATACGCCAAAATCAACAAGTGACTTTTGCCTGGTACGCATATTATCACCCTTTCTAGCTAAGTATTACCATAAAGACATAAGGCATAACGCCCACCACGTGCAATAAAATACCGTGAATGATACATTGTTGCATCTGGCTGATTCATGAGCCTTGCACATCGCATATATACAGAACATGAATTGAATAACTATTCCCGCTATTCTTATTGCGCTCATTTGCTATCACCCTCTCCCCAATGGCCAAATGCCTGTCCGCATCGCCAGCAGTATGTGGTTGTTTTTGAGTAATAGAGATTAACATGCGACATCGCGCCACACCTGCACTGTATGAATCCATCAGATGGCTTACTATAATTAAATCCACACTCATCTATAGGCTTTTTAGGGATCCGCTTTCCTAATGCTCTGATTGCTATTTTGATGGATTGATAGTAATTCTCAATATCAGCTCTTTGATCTGCTGGATAATCATTTTTGATTAGATCGGCACGGCTCTGTAAGAATTTAATCGCTTCCTTTTCATTCATCATTTTTCTTCACATCTCCTTCAACTTCTTCTCTGCTTCTTCACAGGTAAGAAATACTGTTTTACCAATTTCACTCAGCAAAAATGCTCCTGCCGTTTGTCTACGGCGACTTGTATAGTAAAACGTGATATCGTCATCGCAGCCAAACCCTACAAGATCGTGGCAACCATACGAAAATGCTGTGATTTTATAAGGTTCCGGGTAACCTGTATCAATATCCCAAACCGTATCTCCAACCTTACACGGCAGTCTCACAAGCACGCCCTGTTCTTCTGCCTTTTCATATTCTCCAAGCTTATTTAATGCCTCGATAACTTCTCTACAATTATCTATTGGACAACCTCCGCCATCGCAAAAGCAATCATTATTAGGGTGGCATTTTTTCAAGCAATATGAATCATTATAATCCTCTGTTAATCTCTCCATCTACTTCACCTCTCCTGTAATCTCGTTAATGCAAGCATTCCAGCCAACCTTATAGCCCAGCGTTTTGCCTCCTGTTTTGGAATACTCACCGTTATAATTCCCAGTAAGTTTCATCTTCTCCGGCAATGGCTTCAATGGACACCAATCAGGAATCGTTTCTGCTTCTTTATCGAGCACGCATTTTCCTGTAATCGGGCAAAAGGTGCATGTTTCCAGTATATCGCTACAATCTCGACTGATTGAACAAGATATACAATTCTCTGGCGTATCCAACACTAACACTGATTTACTCATTAATCGTCCTCCTCGTATGGTTCTGGAAGCGGTTGCCATGCCGTAATATCAATCCAATCATAACCGCCATCGAGATAATATCCATTGGAATCGATGAAGCACGTATCTTTCCATGTTGTTTCTCCGTTAGTAACCAATATTTCTTGTTCATCATCTGGCATTTTGCAATCAAGCATATATTGTATATCTTTTGAAAGGAATTCTTCTGCACGTTCTTTTTCTGATATCTGATGATATTTTACTGGAATCCAACCATTTTCTTTCTCGTCCTGTTCCAGATCATCCTTAATCTGTTCTATCATTTCCAGAACATCGCTTGCCAAAACCATCTGGCGGTCATCCGCAAGTTTCTTCATGAAATCATGATAATTTGACAATCTGTCTTTGACATGGCTCATTCTTCCACCTCGCTATCCTCTGGTATCTGAAAGACTACCGATTCTCTTATCATTTCCACATAACCTTTTAACGCTTTAATTCCGCAAGCAGCGCTCTCAGGAGTATCACAGCTTCCCGTGTATGCCGCTATTACCAGTCCTGTACTGGTGATTTTTGATGCTTCAAAGTCCGCATACGCTTTCTGAATCATATCCAGTACTTTCATGGCTTTTGCTTTGGTGGAATAATGCCCGATAATATAATCCTCGCACGAATACGAGCAGATAATCTTTACAACCCCTTCAATATCTATAATGTTGACTACAATTGAATTGTTGAAATTGATTAATGTTTCCTTGTCCTGACTTCTGATTAACATTTTGTGTCCTCCTTGTTTACTCTTTTATTCCATGTTTCAACGAATTCTTTATAATCCCATGTACCCGGACAAAATTCTAATCCACATTCACAGTGAATACTTACCGGATAACCTCCACTGTCGGGATCATAAAAAGATGGCTTCCAGTCTCTTTCTGGGATATATATGTCTTTGTCTGTATCTATCTCTTTTCCGCAAAACGGACAAGGTTTTAATTTCTCCATTTTCCATCCTCACTTTTCCCCACGTAAGCAACTACATGGTTAGTCAACAAAACTCCATCTGTCCATCGTCAACAAACTTCTTTTTCTTCCGGCTTAATGTATCACCCTGCTGTTTCAATCTATCCACGCGAGCTTTCTGATTGAAGTTTGCCATATAATTATCATCAACCTCGGGCGGTACCTTCAGAAAATATTCTTCTGGAAGCGGAAGATTATGTTCCTCACACCAGTTTGCAATCTCATTTCGGTATGAAAGAATATGATTTCTGGTTAGATTCATATTGCATCCATCCGCCCAGAACGGATCATTACAGCCATTTTTGTTTATGTGCTCCCAGATAGCACGTTCATGTAATAGATTTTTTCTTAACAGTTCTAATTCCTGTTCTGGTGTTTTCTGTTTCATTCTTCCTCCACCCTTGAATAACTTAATCTATACGCCCTCTGTTCTGTCGGATCCTCACTTACTAACAAACCATTATCAAGCAATAAATTAATATAATTCCTGGCAGTAGCCATTGAAATATCTAAGCCATCTGCAATATTTCTCGTGGACGGCATATAACGGTGTTTTCGGTAATATTTCAAGATAAAGTGATACACCGCTTTATACATCTCCTGTCCTTCTCTGTGCTTGCGTTCTGTATTATATTTTCCCATCAATAACACCTCACTTAATCGTTAATACGGAATCTCAAATCAAGATTCAATTCCTCTTTGATTGATCTTCTGTAATCTTCCCAGGTTGCCATATCATCCATCAGATAATCAGCCCCCCTGTCCATACCGTCCATGAACTTCTGGCAGCGCTTCTGTCCAAAGCCAAAATCATCATGCAAAACAGCAATTCCAAGGATTGTAAATGTATCAAGTGTCATTTCCTTGATCTTCTGAGCTGCCTTGTCTAGATCCTTTGAAGCAAGTGATGTATGTACTCCGGTAATCCCGCGGAATTTAATTTCCCTCTCTAGGGCCTCCAGACCGCCATCCCTTACAATTCTGAGTGCCAGATCAAGTCCATCTTCTCTCCCTCGCTCATACTCTCTCATTTTGCTCATTGGCTTTCTCCTTGTTCAATGTTTTTGCTTTTCGGTACATTCTATCCAGATAATCCGCATAGGCGGTGAGCATGTGATCCACGAATCCATTATTGTTATATTTTTCTGATACAATATGGATCTGTTCAATAACCTGCTGCCAGTATTCGTCCTTATCTTCAATTCCGGCAGTCTGAAGAACCAACGCCGGGAAGTCGATTTGAAGAAATTTAATGGTGTTTAGAATCTGCTCATGTTTTACTCTCATAGCTCACACCTTTGTATACAATATACATTATACTGTTTTTTGTATACCTTTCTTAAATATTTTTTTATAATATATATTATATATAATTACACTTCAAAACTCTGTTCAAGAAGTCGCTCGTTATCCTTGCTAAATGCCTTAATATAGCTTTGCTTTATCGGTCTGATAAAATGTATACCGTTAGCTGATTTCGCCCGGGAAACGGCCACGTAGAACTGTCCAGGATCCCAACAACAAGGATCAATGTTGATTTTCTCAAAGGTCTGTCCCTGAGATTTATGAATACTGATCGCCCAGGCAAGCTTTACAGGAAACTGGGAAAATGTTCCAGCCTTTTTACGGACGATTTTTTCTTTTATGATCTTCTGTCCGTCTTTTTCCTGTTCTGATTCCTCAACAACCTGCTTCTCAATGTCTTTACTGTATCTGTACAAGTTAACGGTCTTTCCTTTGTCAGTCCTTATTACCAGATAAGATTCCTCGAACTCTCCATTGTCCACGATTTTCTGGATAATGCCGATTGTTCCATTGACATACTTCCCGGCCAAATCATTAACGGTAATCATTACTTTTGCGCCAATGTTGAGAGTTAGATCTTCCCGGGCAAATGCAATATTTTTGATATCCGCAGGAGTTAAATCTCCATCAACTGTTGCATGGAATATCTTTTCGGTTTTTCCATCTAACTTGCCAAGAAAAGTATTGTTGATTTTATCCGCTTCTGCATTTGTCCCAACCAGGAACGGTGCTTCCGGGATAACCTTGTCCGATTCGTTATTTTCCAGATAAGAAATAGACTTTCGGATATTGTTGCCATATTTGATATCGTTCAGCACATACTTGAATCCCTCATCATTCTGCCTGCATACTTCATCAAGCTTGATGTAATCAAATCCCATATCTTTCCAATACTCCGAAAAGAATGCATATCCATGCTCATACTTTCCACCCTTACCATATTCGGATCCGTACATTCGGCAGAGAATCTTTCGATCGTCCGTAGTTATCACAGGTGGGAGCTGGTAGAAATCCCCGATCACAATTAACTGCAGATCTTCTTTCTCATCACCCATTAATCTTTCCACCGCTCTCTCTTCGTTTTCTGTTATGATCGTTTTTGCGATCATGTTAAAAAGATCAAAACGGCACATGCTGATCTCATCAATGATAAGTACATCAGCTTCTTTCAGCAGATCAACTCTTGATTTTACTTTTTTCTTGTAGTCCTCAAATTTGATTGAGATATTCAGCGCCCGGTGTACGGTTGTTGCACCATATCCGATGTTGTCCGCCGCGATCCCGGTTGTTGCAGACACCAGGACATTTTTACCAGCTTCCTCTGCTTCGCGGATAAAAGTCTGGATAACAGTTGTTTTCCCTGTTCCTGCATCTCCTGTAAGGAAAACATTGCTGCCGGATAACATTGTATCAAGCGCATATCTCTGTTTTTTATTAAGCTTCTCTTTCTCTATCATGTAACCACTCCTTATGCTTTGTTGACCAAGTGTAACAATCTGAATTTTCATACAATTCTTTTATTATTTTTATTTTGTATAATCATTTTCTTTTTGTAACCCATGTGTAACCCACTTTTTCAAGTCATTGGTTACGCCACAAACCCTTATTTTATGCGGCTTTCATAGGGGTGTAACCATGTAGCCAATGTAACCAAGGTTTTTCTATAGGAAAATCATAAAAGTATATGATTTTTACACTCTCTCAAACATTCTCCTATAGGATGTTTTTTTCTGGGTTTCGTGGGTTACGGGTTACACTTTATGAAAACGGAACGTTTGTTCTTGTATCAGCAGGTACAAAATCCTCATCCACTTCGTCGATTTTTCGTTCCTCCAAATCAGTGATTTTCACCGCCAAAAACCTTTTTACACTGCCGCCATTTCTTTTTGATACCGTGTCCCTGTTCCCAGTATGCTTGATCAGATCACGATTTATAGCCCAGGCGGAAAATGCTTTTCTTGAGAATCCATTATTTTTCAACAGATTTTCAAACATTTTCGGATAGAAATACACATATCTGTCTCCATTTTCGTCCGGATTTTCCAGGAATCCCCACTGATCACAGCTGAATTGAGTATCAAAATGTTGCCCGTAGGACGAAAGGCTCTCAAGGATAAATTCATAGCATCTCTGCCCCTCTGACACGTCTTTCTTGCGTGTAGGTATGTCCACCACATCCTCAACTGTCAGCGCCCGTCCGTCCTTAAATATGAACTCTGTAGCCAACTTATCAGCCAGTAGAAGTATAGATATGGCCATTACCTGTTTTGCAGGGAAATTGAATTCATCAAATTCCTTTTCAATTTCTGCTTTCATTTCTTTCAGATCATCCGGATCAATATCCTTGATACTCTGAACAAACACACGGCCAGCAAATCCATAGTTTTTCATTATGGCGCTGTTGATTTCTGCTGGATTCTCATAGATATCTTCGCAGCACTCAATTTCGATGATTCTGTTGATTGCTCCGCCAGAATCTGCAAACTCTGATATGGGATTCTCGCCATTACAGATAGTTACATTACTCCAGGTGTTCTCCTTTGCGGCCCCCAGATCCTTATTGGATCTTCCTTTTCCTTTTCCGGAACAGAGATTGTAGATTAACGTCTCATAGTTATCCCGGATATACTGAGATGCATTCTTTGAATCATCAAGGATCATTGGAAAGTTATTGAGCATATCTGCTCTGGTTTCCAGTGATGCATCTGTTGATCGGAAGTTTCCAACATAAGCTCCCGGTGCCGGATTTCCCCAGACAGAAGCCGCTATATTGATTGTTACCGTCTTACCTCCGCCCGTCTGCCCGTAGAAATCAACAATAAAAGGTAATGCATCAAGTGGTTGTATGAGAACACTTGAGAAAGATGCTGCAAGAGCTATACGTGGCTCTAATCGTCCGCATGATCGTAACTGCTTCGCCAGTGTTATCCACTTAAAATACTCTCCCTGTTCCTGTATGCTTTGGAATAACGTTTTAAAGCGGTATTCGCCGTCAAAAACGATTGAAAGATCGTAAGGCACAAATACATTGCCATGCCACCCTAACTTGCTTGTAGAGTGCTGTATGTCGATCGTATCGGCATTATACATTTCCACATCTGCCAGATATTTAACCAGGAGCCTTGCATTTTCCGAATTAACCTGCACACCAAACCTTGCAAGATTGGTGATTGCTCTGGAAGTCACAATGTCGATTTTGGGAACTGTAATCTCTGTCCAGTATCCATCTCTCTTAAATGTGATCGTGATCTGCTCCTCACCTGTCTCGATGTTTTTTAATCTGCGTATCGGCATTATTGGATGGTGGCATACAAGCTCTCTGGCCTTTGAGGTTTCTGAGGAAAAAATCCCATTTTCTGTAGCGATCCAACTACCACAAGCCATTTGAGGGTATTCCTTTCCAATATCATCCTCATAAAAGTTTGTGATATTTTCTACAATTTGCAAAGAACGATTTAATTTTTCTTCTTTTTCTTTCTCCTGCTCTGCCCTCTGGAACTCTTTTATAAATTCATCAACTATATGCTTTGCTTTTACGCTTTTGGCTCTATCCATCAGCTTGAATTTTTTTTCTGATCGTTCGATTTTGCTTTTTATTGCAAAAAGCTCCTCATACAGCTGTCTTTCCATAAAATCTTTTGCCTGCAGATTATCTATATTCTCAAGGATTTCTCTCACCTCCTGCCCTGGCAATTATCACCGCATACCTGCTTTTTTCTTTTGCAAGATCAAACTGGCACATATACCACTCTTCTGAATCAGGAGGAAATGTATTTAGTGCTTTTTCGTACATTAGTATGTTCTTTTCTACCTGTTCAAGCTCGTTCGGCTCCTGAACAGGATTGTATTTTTTTGCTTTGATATCCCGGATTTCATGCCTGATCTGATTGCGGCTCTTACCTTTTTTTGAGATATAAGTGCCGCCCAGCTCAATAAATGCAGTATTAAAAGGAACAGACTCATATTGCATAACAAAATCAAACACATCACCACCGATGCCACAGCCAAAGCAGTAAAAGGAATCATCATAGATTTTGCAGGAAGCTGACTTTTCTTTGTGGAAAGGGCAACTTATAAATCCTGCCCTATTCGGCCTTATTCCGTATTTTGATAGTATGTCTGGCATTTTTACCGACTGTTTGATTTCTTCTCTAGTCATTGCAGTAGCTCCACGATTCGCCGTCCGGTTTCCTCTTTTGTACAGAACTCAAACCGGACACCGTATTTATCTCTGATCGTACAGAGAGATTTGTATAGCTGGCAGCCATCGACAGCCTTGTCCGATATCACGGTCTTTACTTTTTTACCGTTTACAGTCCTCCAGATAACTTTGTGCTTTCTTGGATTCTCCCAGAAATACACATCACTAACAGATTTGATATCTGGGCCATGCTCACAGAGAATGATAAGCTGAATACCTGCTTCACGCACTCTGATAAGCTCTGCCTTGAATCTTTCGTGTTGTTGACAGACATTTCCACATAACTCCTGTAAATCCTTTTTACGATCAATACATAGCTTTGCATTGTCCAGTGACTGATAATCACCGCAATACAATTTAGAGCGGAAATACTGCACTCCAAGACTGTCAAACTGCTTTTGAATCCGTTCCCATTCTGCTTTATGTTCGCGAGTATCGCATTGTATAACCATTTACCTCACATCCAATCAATTAAAAGGTAATTCTTCCTGCATTCCATCTGGAATGTTCATAAAATCCGTTCCTGCCGGATCAGCACCCATAATAGCAGCTTCCTTCAGATGATCGTCATAGGCTTTGGTGGTACGTTCTTCCGGAATATCTGCATCCTTGATTCCCTCAAGGCTCCGGAACCATGCCAGCTTGTGACGTTTAACTTCTTTTCCATCGTACCAGTCTTTTTCTACCCGGAAGATACCGCCGATCAGCTTGCCCTTGAACTGCTGCCCGAAGTTATCGCCCCACTTAACATCAAATCCCGGATTTGACTTTTCAACGCATGTAATGAACGTTTTGAGGTTACGAACACCATAATCTACACTCTCGTCAATAACCATATAGTTAGTACCAGCATTCGGATATTTCTTGTCTGGACGAATATCATTCTCGAACTGCTTCATAAAGTACCCCGCCTGTTCGTCTCCTTCTGCGAAATCGAACAAGATAACAAGCATATCAAGCCCACCCTGGGATTTTTTCTCTGATACCTGCTTAATTACCATCTTGTGACCGCCGAGTGTAATCGGTTCAAATTCTCCTGCCGCCTGTGTAGTATCATACATTGCTGGTTTATTCATCTTTATTTTCTCCTTTTCCTAATTCGTAGTAGTCTCTGATGACTTTATCTACTTCTGCAAGGTCATTATCAATAGTCAGCGTGTCAAACATTCCAATCGGGGATTTGCTTACTGCTCCCTGGCTGGCCTGGGTGACAAATAAGTGTTTGCCACTCTCTTCAATACAGCGGAGAACGATGGTAAACATGCCCTCGATGCAAACTTTTTCATCCAGAAGCTTTCCAATGGTTTTAGGTTTGACTTCGCCAGAATCATCTTTTTCTTCGTGCATCATAAGATACACAATTTTGTTCTGCGGTACTTTTGTGACGATAAACTGGATTAACTGCCAAAAGTAATCTCCGATATCATTGTACAGAGAGAACACTGCATTGCCCTTTCCGGCAGAAGCGTGTCCTTTCATAAAATGATTCGTGATAAGATATCCAGCATCGTCAATCACGATAGAATCAGCTTTTGATGCAACTAGGCACTTCATAACCATCTGGTAATCATCTGTGAACCATCCGTCAATTTTTCCCTTGAACGGAAGCGGTTTATTTAATACTCTGATAAGGTTCCAGTGTTCGTTCTGGCAGTTTCTAAGACTTGTGCTTTTGCCAGAACCAGATTTTCCAATAATTAATACGGGTGTTGCCATATTACTCCTCCTTATCGTAAACCACATGCTCGCTGGCCCTCAGGATCAGCAAACTTGCGATATCTTTCATTGATATGGTTGATTCGTTATAGATTTCAACCAGCGCGTTGTATGCTTCCGGCGATACTCGGATTACTGTTCGCTCTTCATCAGTCACCGGACGCTTTTTCCTTGCCGGAATACGGATTTCAAAATCACTCATGGGTGCCCTCCTACTTGATCTGAATATTACTAGAGGTTACAATGGAAATACCAGGGAACTCCTCACCGGCTTTCAATGCTGCTTTTAGTCCGATTTTATCCGGTGTAGGATCTGAGTATTTCAGATATTTCTCCGGAATGGCAGCACCCTCCGCAATATCTACGGAATCACTTTTTCTGTAGGAAATGGCTACTTTTGCAGTTTTAAACTTCTCCCCATTCAGATATCTGGAAAGGAATGTCTTTAAGGATGCAGCTTTATTCTCGGCAGATTTCTGACGCGCTGCAAGGTTATCCTTTTCTTCTTTTATTGCTTTTGCATCTGCCAGGAGGTTCTTGATCCAGCAACCGATGTTCTCAATTTTCTGCTCTCTTTCCATCTGCAGGGATTCAAGTTTTTCAATGTCTACGATTTCCCCTGTTTCCATATCCACACAATTAAGGATTTCATTTTCGATTTCGTACAGATTCATTCTTATTTTCCTCTCTTTCTGTTAAACTATAGTTATTTGCTTGTCTTTTTATTGGCCCGGAATGTCTATGTGCAGCTATTTCCAGGTATTCAGCCTGTATATTTCCATTGCCCGTGAAGTTCATTTAGGGCACCTCCCATCTTCCAGTAGACCAGAAATATACTCTTTAGCGGCCTTGTATCCATTCTTTTCCTCTGATAAGAGATTATAATTGAGATATATCTCAAATCTTTTCAAAATTGCTCCTGTAACCTTGTTAAGCACGCATAGCAAAAGCATGGATCCGCTTCCATGTGCGGAAAACTCAAAGCTAACATGATTATTTGTCTCATTGGCCACTCTCATGGTGAGATCAAAAAGCTCTTTAATTTGCTCTTCTTTCATTTTTCTATCCTCAAATCAATGCCAGATACGTAAACAGGGAGAATATTACACTTCCAAGGAACTGCTGGAAGTTTCCAGTCCACTCCCAACAGGGAAGAAAAGTAAACAAAATCCCAATAATCGCACTGACTACAATATCCTTTCTATTTTGTCTAGGTGATTTCATTCTTTTCCCTCCAAAAAAAAAGAAGATCACATGTTGTATGCAAAGTACCACAGTACATTACTCAGGATTAACAGCGCGGCAGTCAAAAGCCATATACCGAACCATTTTTGGGTTTCTCTCTTGGCCTTTCTCACAATTTCAGATGCCAAAGAAACCTCTATATCTTTCCATGTAACCTTTTCACTATTGCATTTTGTTGTATTTTCTTTCATTTTGTTGCGTTTACCTCTCTTTTTATATTGATTTTTTGCGTGGAGAGGTTTACAATTAACCTATCCACTAAGCGAGATTTAGTGGGTGCTAGCTCCGGGGCGAGAGGTCTCAACTCTCCCCTGGGGCACTTCACTTTTGTGCTTCCAGTGCCGCTTTTCCTTTCCAGACATGTCCCGTCACTTCCCAGATCTTCCTTGGAAAGATTGTAAAATTTAATCTCAGGTTAGATTTACCCTTGATTATTTTCCCATTGTTTGTAGCAATACCTATAGGCAACCAGCCGTACTGGATTCCAGCACGAACTTGAGCCGGTTTCATGCCGATTAGCTTAGCAGCATCCTCAATATTGATTGGATCACTGGAAAATTCCGGGACTGCGGTATCTGCCAGGATCCGCGCTACTTCTGCAGCAAAATCATGTACCTGGGCCGTGGCAGCTACATAGTTTTCAGCATCTACCATATCAGTCACCTACCTTTATACCTGTGCATTTTTCAAATTTTTCAGCATCAAAATTTGGAATTAATTTGACTGTATTTTTATCTTCATCTTCCAGCCCATCCCACCAGATCTGCGCTGATTCTGATTCGTCAAGGACTTTCAAATATCCACCAGTAGTCTTGTATGTTGGATTTTCTTCTTTTTCCTTGTCAGTCATATCCTCTTCATATATCCATTCGACAACGCTTTTCGGAATCTGATTAAGAAGTCGTCTTGCGTTACTGTTCCGCCAGTCTTTGAGCGTCCAATCTGACGGCTTATCAAAAATAAGAATCTTCTGATCTTCTGTACAGAAGCATCCGGAGGATGCGTTTACAATGTTCCAGTCCCCGGTGTTACAGTTCCCGGTGTTCCTGTTCCCGGTGTTCCAGTCCCCGGTGTTACAGTTCCCGGTGTTCCTGTCCCCGGTGTTACAGTTCCCGGTGTTCCAGTCCCCGGTGTTCCAGTCCCCGGTGTTACAGTTCCCGGTGTTCCTGTTCCCGGTGTTCCTGTTCCCGGTGTTCCTGTCCCCGGTGTTCCTGTCCCCGGTGTTCCTGTTCCCGGTGTTACAAAGTCCTGTGCAGGACTTTCCAGTATTTACAATTGTCAGAAGTTCCTGCCAGGAAATCTCTCTAACAATCTGAATTTTGTTCGTGCAGCACTTCGTATCATCTGAGTGGCTATCAACTTCTCCCAAGGCCAGAACCTCCGCAACTTTATTGCTTGGGTCGAAACTGTAATAATTAAAGCAATCGCTTGCCTTTGTGCAAAAGTGAAATCCTCTGTTGCAACAATCAGGCTTCACATCCTCTTCAAAAATCTTGCCAACCTCATACTGGAATCCCTTGCATGTCCAGTCCGGGTTGAATACTTTGTAACCTTTTACCGGCTGTTTTGTCTGCTCCATGGTTTCCTCCTTATTCATCTTTCTTTATTTACTTCTTCTCTTATGATCTGTCTCATAATCTCACTAGGTGATACCATAATTCCTCTCGAATTGTATTCCCCACGCTCTTGCTCCACCAGTGGCCGAAGCTCCGCAATCTCTTTGTTAATTGCTTCCATCTCTTCTGCGTATTCCGGTTTGTAGTTTACGCCACTGTCCAGAAGAATCTGGAGCTTGCGATCTACCAGGGTGAGGTAGCGAACAACTTGTTGATCTGTCATGTGGGTTGTCTCCTTTCTTATGAACTTTCTTTCTGTGCCTTACCAGAATCATCCGACTTATTCTCAGAAAAACTTTCTGTCTTGCCAAGAATGTATCCCTTGTCAAATTCCGACATATTAGGAATCGCATCTTTCAGCTTTTCGACGATTCTTTTTTCTTTCTCTGACATGCGCTCACTCCTTTCTTGTGATATACTCTCCTTTGGAAAGGAGGAATTTGCCATGCCCGATAATTTTGGTTTAAGTTACAGTGAACTTTCAGAAATCCGTACTATCAATCCAGAACTGGCAGCACACAATATTGCTTTAGTTTATATCCAAGCAGCTGCACAAGTTACCAAATCAAACAGCGAAGATGAAGTTGATTCTTCTGATGTACTGTCACTGTCCAACCAGTATGTGCAAGCCTATAACTATGCTTATAATTTTATCGTTCATGAAAATAAGATTATAAACGAGGCTGAATAGTATTTATTAATGTGTCTGGACTCCGCTTATACATTTCTTCTATAACAGAGTCCAGATGCTTACGGGCAACTTTGCTTTCTGCGATTGTCAATCCTCCCATTGCTATTACGCAATTTTCTACTGCCTTGAGAATCTTTTCTTTATCATATCCAAGCATCTCTAAAGCACTGTCGGTAAGTCCGGCGATTGATTTTCTTTCCATCTTCATGCACTCCTTTCTACTTAACTTCTGGCAACTTTGGTTCAAGAAACTTGTCAGTCCCAACAGATAACGCCCCGCAAATTAATTCATATTCATCGAAATCTAATCTGCGATTTCCATTGAGAGAAAGATTGAGCTTCTGAACAGGAATACCGGTTTTGTTGGCAACAAATGTCTGTGTTATGCCGTTGCTTTCAAGGTATGACTTGATTTTCTTACCAACGCACATTTTTCATTTCTCCTTTCTACTTGAATTTCGTTCCCATCGAACAATTATAGTATAACTTCGAAATATCCGAATGTCAAGAATAAATTTCGAAATAATCGAAATTATTTTATTGACAATTCGAAATTTCTATATTATTATTAGTTATGAAGGGAGGAACCGATAATGACATTTGGTGAGAAAATCAAGCAAGCCAGAACGGCAAAGAAGCTGACTCAGAAGCAACTTGCAGAAAAAATCAATGCAAAGCATAATTCAATTAGCGACTGGGAAAAAGATAAGTGTAAGCCAGACATGGACACTATTGAGCTTCTATGTGGCGTTTTGGAAGTAACACCGACATACCTCATGGGTTCTAAAAGCGATGACGATTATGCAACCATAATTGGAAATCTTATGTCGGAACCTGACATCTTAGATTTTATCGAGGAATACAAAACACTCGATAAAGAAGATAAGAAAGCAATAAAACAAATAGTTTCATCGCTAAACAAAAGGAGCAAGGGTTAATCCCCTTGCTCCTTTGATTTCAGATATTTAATAAGAATCGTATAGACAAATTTTAACTTGCCCTCATTTTCAGTATTCTCTATCATCTCAATAATTTCCTTCTTGTAATCCATATATCCGTCCCCCTGACAATACATAAATAAGAACATTCGTTCTCTTTTTTTCTCATTATACCACCATCTCAGTGATATAGAACGGACTGGATCATACTTCTCGCCCTCTGCTTAAACAGCGCTCCCTCCCTTTGCCTTGAACGATTGAAAAAGAAATGGCATGTACATTCCGCAGAAGTATTGTTACTTTTATTCACAACAAACGGCTGCTGCTCTGCTTCAGATACAACTGCCCGTGTATAATTATGTATCACATATTGATTATTGGCACTTGCCTTAATAATCACTTCTGAATCTGTTGGATCAATGCTCTCACATAACGGCGCACGTACAGAAAATGTGAGCATTATCCCAAACAGAAAAAATATAACCAGCTTTTTTATTCCTTTCATAAAATCCCTCCAAAATTAGTTTATATTATACTCCAAATATAACAGTCATACAATATCTTAATCTTGCACAAATTTTCGTACATTAATACGATATTTGACGAAAATCGAGAAAATTCTACATTTTTCGTTCAGTCGTCCCAGATTGAGCGCTGTCCGTTTATCATATAGATTTCGTCCTGGAGATACAGGGGTGCGTCATATCGTGCGATCACGTTCAAGGCAGAGTCGCATTGGTTCCGTTTGATGGACTTGTAGGAGCGCACACGGAAGTTCGCTTTTAAGTCTGCATAGATGTTACTGTATACTCGCTGTCTCATTGACCTGTCTTGGTATGCGTTCGAGCCTTTTCCACCCAGGATATCCACGCCACGCTTGCGGACTGCTTCCGTGATACGATCAGCTTCGATCGGGAGGATTGGCAAGTCAAATTCCAGGCGTTCAAGTTCCTGGCGTACAATATCCACTTTCTTTTCAACCTGGGTTACTCTCTTGTCTACTACGATAACAGCCTGTAATTCCTTGGAAATGCCAGAAAGAGGATTCTCGATTGCGTCCTCCATGTCGTGAAAACGGTTGATATATCTAGCTGTAAAAACGGCACCTTTAGCACCTGTCAGCTTATTTGCGATAAATTCACAGCCTTTCTTTGTAACATCAAAACAAGGTCTGCTTTGATTATTTGCGTCAAGATATGTGTTTTCTGTGAAAAAGTCGCCCAATCCAATTTTGGCTTCGGATAATTGTGCAGTATAATTTCTGATGTCTCTAAGTAATTTGCTGTGGTCTTTTCCAATCATTTCAGCCACTTCCATAGATGTGATAATATTTGTCTTTTCAATAATTTCGTTCATAATTTTTTATCCTTTCTATAAAAAAATATTGATTTTTTACAGAAAGTGTGTTATCATGTACACGCTTCCGAAAAGCAATGTATAAAATAACACAACTTTCCATAATGGCATATTGGGTCTATGCCTTGGTAAGTTTTGCTTGTTCGACAATTCCACGGCGCACAATTTCGGCTTTAGATACGCCATGTTTGCGCGCTGTGGTAACAAGCAAATCATAAATTTCCTGTTCCATTCTGATTTGGAAGTATGCGTTTTTTGTAATCTCTTTTTTAGGTCTACCCATAGTTCTCCTTTCTGTCGTAAATTCCATTTTATTGTAATGACAACTAAATGTCAATTTACTCTAAGTATATAAATTATTGTAATTGGTTAGGTGCCCGCTTTTATGCAGGCACCATTTTCTTATTTCATGCTCTTTTCAAGCATATTCTTGATTTCGATAATTTCCTGCAAAATTCTATCTTCCTTATCTGCATGAATGTCTCCATCAATTAATCTTCGGATATAGTCGTTTTTGCTCACCCCCATTTCCTTTGCCTTTTCACCAACAAAATCAATTTGTTCCTCTGTGAGTCTTAACGTAAATGTTTTGATACTCATTGGTTTCTCCTTTCTTTTTGCGAAGTCGTATTGACTTCTTATGTTCAATATAGCATGAAGTCATTTAGAAGTCAAGCATTATTTTTGTCGAAATCTGTCAAGTTGTTATAAATTATTATGTTTTATTTTGTTTTATGCTGTGGTACAATCAGATTAAACGAATCATATAAGGAGGGGTAAGTATGGCATTGATAAAATGTCCTGAATGTGGAAAGGAAATAAGTGATAAAGCGGAAAAGTGTATGCATTGCGGATTTCCTATAAATATTCAAGGAAATGAGGAAAAGGAGAAAGAATATACTTTAGAGCTTAATAATTCTATGCGTGCTATTGGCACTGAAAAGTCGGTAAAGGTGTTTTTTAAAGAAAACTTGATATTGGATTCAGAAACAGAAAATTTCAAATTAAATTATTGCGCAGAAGAGACGGACGATGTTGGAAGAATGCAACTCAGAGTAGCATTTTCAAACCCGGAATATCAAGAGCCGTTCAAGGCCTGCATAAACACAAATGCGCAAAGCTACAGTGCAGCCAAGGATTTCGTGGAAAATATAGCTAAAAAGTATTTCGTTCCGGATCTTGTAAATGAGTGGTATCTTGTCAATAACCATGTCAGAGAAAATGCTAATGCCTATTCAAAATCAACAGATAAGGAAATCAGGAAAATTGAATATATGTCGCATCCTGTTGAACCGCAAAAAGAAGAAACCTTTTTTGCTTCTGAACAGTTTACGATAGCAATGTTATTGATTTTTTGGCCTGTAGGTCTATACACAATGTATAAGTATAAACATTTTTCCGAAAAAGCGAGAATAATCTGGACAATAGTCGTTATAGCCCTTGTCTTAATTGCTTTATCTACTTGGCCTAAAATTTATATGCAGAATAGAATAGTAAGATATTATTAATTGCATGAGATTGTGAATAAAAAACCGCCCCAGTGCTACCAACACCGGGACAGTTGCCGCTCCGAAGAGCTATATCTTTTAGGGTAAAAATATTGTATCATCTTCGGGGACGGTCGGCAAGTCAGAAAATTTGTTCGACTGTTATTTTTATACCTACACTTTATCACTCAAGGAAGAAGGAATAGAAATGGCGAAGAAGAAAAGAAAGAAATACCCCAATCTACCAGCAGGTTTCGGCACAATCAGATATTTAGGCTCTGGCAGAAGGAACTGCTATGCCGTACATCCGCCAGCAACAGTCAATGAGCTTGGAAAAACAGTCCGTCCACCTGCGTTATGCTATGTGGATGATTACGTAAAAGGCTTCGCAGTCCTCACGGCTTACAAAGCCGGGACGTATCAGCCTGGAATGGAGAGAGAATTGGAGATTGCCCCAACAACGGACGCAGATGCCCTTTTAAGCCGCATAATTGCAGACTACAATACAATTAAGGGCGTAGAGGATAAACACCCGGAAATCAAGAAATTGACGTTCTCAGAGGTATATGAGCAGTTTCTGAAATGGAAATTTCCAGAGGGAAACACACTTTCAAAAAGTTCAAGGCAATCCTATCATTCTGCATACGTGAATAGCAAACCGCTCTATAACTGCGTATTTGAGGATTTAAAGGCTCCTGACCTGCAAAAGGTTATTGATGATTGCCCGCTTAAAAAAGAGAGCTTAACGGGAATTCTGACGCTTTTTAAACAGATGTACAAATATGCGATCTATGCAGAGATTGTAACGGAAAATAAAGCCCTGCACGTTCGGATCAACACGCCAGATGATACCGAGCATGGAACCCCGTTTTCTGATCAGGAGCTTCAGATCCTGTGGGATAACACAGAAGATCCAGAAGTGCAGCTGATCCTTATCATGTGTTACTCTGGATGGAGGATAGGAGAGGTTGCCAATCTGGTAGTTGATCTCAAGCAAAAGTCTTACCAAGGCGGATCCAAGACAAAAGCCGGAAAAGACAGGATTGTCCCCATCCATCCGGCTGTGTATGATTTTGTTCGATCAAAAATGGAATCACAAGGCAAGCTGCTGATGTACACCCAGAAGTACCACCGGGATAAATTCTTCTACCCTACACTGGAAAAGCTTAAAATAGTCGGAAACCCAAAGCATACCCCTCACGACTGCAGGCACACATTTTCAATGCTGTGCGAGCGGTACGGTGTCCGGGAGAACGATCGGAAAAGAATGTTAGGACATTCATTTGCTGGGGACGTTACCAACGCCGTATATGGACACAGAACATTGGAGGAATTGCGGACTGAAATTGAAAAGATAAAAGTTCCATTTGTGACTACTTGTGACTAATTGAGCCGTAAAAAGTCACAAATAAAGCAAAACAAAACTCAATATAAAAGTGCCGCAAACCAAGTAAAATCAAGCGTTTCCACGATTTTACAAGGCTTTGCGCTACTTCGAAGTTAATACTTTAATTGTATGTCTTATTAATAGGAAATAATACTGATATTTTATAAAAAATCCAGTAAAATCAAGGGTTTTCAAGGATTCAGAAAAGCACAAAATAAATCAATTTGTGACTACCTTGTGACTACTTAAATCAATCTAACCCCCGAAAAAGATACAATATTCTTAGCATAAGCATCCCCCCAGGCTGTGACTCCTGGGGGAATTTTTTACTGTTTCTTGATATATTTCGCAGATACGAAGCCATAATATTTTCCAGCAATGCGGATGTAGTACCAGCTGCTTCCGTCCTTGGCTTTCTGGGTATAGTTCATAACTTCTACTTCATTTCCCTGATTAAGAGTTGGATATTTTTTGATGTTCGGGTACTCAGTTCCTGCCCAGGTACGCACATTAAGTACCGTTGCGGTTACATTCCCTTTGAAAAGCACCTGCGTCTTATCCTGCTTTCCTGTGATGGTAGCGGACGTGGAGCTACTCTTCTTTGCCAGGTATCCAGTCCAGATCCATCCAATGCCGATACCGGAAACTTTTACATGCGCCCACTTTCCTCTTGTCTTTCCATCAATTTCAACAACAGTATTTTTGTTGATTGATCCCATAACGTAACCATTCGGTGTCTCACGGACATACAGATCATTCACAGTTGCTACTCTGGTTCCTGTCTTTCTCCAAGTTTCCTGTACTGTTTCGTCCCAGTCAATCCAAACATATCCATCAATGGAAGAATCGCTGATTAAATAGGACTTGTTACGAACTGCTCCGCCATTCGCCACCACACCAGCTACACTAGAAGTATTTCCTTCGTTTGTATAGATTCTCGAATTATCAAAACTTTGCACACTTCCAACATGAGAGCCATTGCGGAAGATCACAAGCGCTCCGACTTTTGGAGCGTTATGCCAAATTCCGTTTGCTTTAGCATGATTTGTGATAGATACACAGTTGTAAAATCCTCCGCCCATGATCTGCAGTGCTTTGGTAATTCCAAGGATTTTTACTAATTTCCAGAACTGGTATTCCGCACACCAAGGCTGCCCCTGGCATCCAGGCTGCCCCAATGAGTTTACATCACGGGCAAATTTCGTATAATTGTTATATCCAGCGTTCTTTTTAAAATCATCCAGATACTCAACCGTTTTCTTTTCCAGATACCCACCATTGCTTGCGTAGTAGTCGCCAAGATTTAAAAATTCCTGTAATTTACTCATTTATAATCTCCTTTAATTAAAACAATCAACAACCAATGACATATTGCAGCACATATTTTAGATTTCCACCAGATGTATTTAAATCATTGCCTTTTATAGTTGTATCTGTAATATACAGATATTTACTCATAGATACTGATGCATCAAATGGTGATCGAAGAGAAAAAACAAATCCCATCCCGGACAACAACGAAACGGCAGTTTTGGGAACAAAAAAGCAAGATTTTTGAGCGTTTTTCACCTCCCCATCTCCATACTCAGAAAACACCAGGACGATTCCATTTTTCTGAGCGCTTATTTTCTCTCTCAGTGTTATGGATTGCGATGCGTTCATGTAAGCCGGAGAGTCCGATAAAAGTTTCTGCTCAGTATTAATCCCAAGCGCCTGCTTCAGTTCTGCCACCGTGATTTTCTTAGCATCTATCCCCTGTCCTAATACGATATAATCACTGTCTCTTACGGTATCGTGATTGTCCAAATCCGATACATGTACCATTGGTAAGTTTGCACTCATAGTTTTCCTCCTATCTGATCTTCAAGTTTTCGAATTCTCTCTTCTTGGCTCTGGATAAGTTTCAGGAGCATCGGAATCATGGTTCGGTAATTCCAATCCTCCACCTGCTCTCCATCATAGATAGCAAGCTCCGGAATAATTTCTGCTACATCCTCTGCATAGAATCCAGGCATTGCCTTGTCCTCCATCGGATCTCCAGCATTCAAGTATCCTTTCTTGTACTGGTACCAGATCACGGGCAGCTCAAGGAGCTTCTGTGCTTCCTGGTCCGTAGCTTCTCTAACATGATCCTTATACCTTCTGGAAGAACTGGCAATATATCCCACAACGCCGTTGGAATCAACCGCCAGAGCTTTCGTGGATGTAACTTTTCCGAGATTGAGTAGCTGAAATTCTCCTGTGAAATCAGAGAATCCGGAATCTGGACGCTTGGTGTGTAATACAAGGCCGTTCTTGATATCAATATTTTTTCCATTGGCCGACAGGGTAGCACCGGAATCACCGCCAAACACAATCCTTCCGCTCTTATACAGCCGGATTGTTCCGTCCTCTGATTCCAGGTAGTCTGTACGGATCTTCCAGCCAGCTATAGCGCCATCACCAGCAGTAACTTTTCCCGAAAAGGAGCCCTGGCCAAAATTAACACCGGTGTTATCAATATATCCAATCTGATTCCCAGAAGCGTCCAGAATACGCAACAATCCGTTTCCATTATTGGATCCTCCGAGTGTCAGAGTGCCACCGGATGCGTAAGAAAATGAGAAATACAATTCCCCATTAATCAACTTAACTCCCTTAATAGAGCCGTTCTTGGATAACTTATTGAAGATATCCTCCTGTGTCTGCCCGTCCACTACCGCCTGTGCGATATCTCCTACAGATTTTCCAGCAAGTGAAAAGTTCCGAACTTTCAGATCCACCTCGCCATCATCACTGATATATAGTGTAACGGTGCCGTCAGCACTGGTTACCTTAAGTTTCTTGGCATCTACCTGATCGCCGGTTACATGCAGGGATCTGAGGTATGTAGCATTAATATAGAGCTGGTCTCCCTCCTTATAGATTCCCTTGATACGGCCGTCATCCGTCAAAAGATTGAAAATATCTTCATGGGTAAGTGCAGACATATCTACCACTACCGGTATTGTCTGCCGATCAATCAGCTCCGTGGTACCACCAGCCGCATACAGGGATGTTCTTATCTCCGTGATGTTTCTGGCTGTAACCAGTACATTCCCATCTGCCGTAGCAATAAGCTTTCCACTTTCTGTACCGATAGCCGTATACAGGCTGTGGATTACTTCCTGCTCATCTTCTGCGGATGTGTATACCGTGTTCCAGGTAGTTCCGTCTGCTGTCTCTTCGATCACGAATCGGCCGGAATATGGCAATCTCTTTTGTGATCCGCTCCGGTATCCATGGAATTCCAGACAGTAAGGATACAGATATCCACCGGATTCTTTCTTAACTATCAAATTGGAGCATTCCATGGAATACAGTTCTCCAGGTTCCCCGATATCTCCTTTTTCTCCGGCATACACTTTGGAAATCGTGAATTTCTTGCTCACAGACAAGGTTGATAAATATGTAGCCCGGATCGCTATCCATCCAGTATCTGCCGATAATCCTGTAACTGTATAGGTACGCTTATCTACATCCCAGTTTCCGGTTATAGTCGCTGACTTTGATACGGAGTAGGTACAATCTGCTGAGATATCATTGGATCCGTACAGCACTGTAGCTGTAGTAGATATTCCAGCCGGAAACACAGTATAGTTTCCATCGTGATCTACAGGGATCCCCTGATATTCATTGGATAGCTGCAGAGCTATATTTTTTAGAGATTCCAGTGCTTCTGATAGATTTTTCGAGCCCAGTCGAAAATGTTCCGGATCAATTTCTACTTCTCCGGTATCCGCATTCACTCTGAATGTGATATTCCCATCATTGTCATTGGCTGTGAGCCCTCTGGTGTTGATCCATTCAGCCTGGATACCAATAGCGTATAAGATGTTCAACACGGCGTCACCGTTGGAATCGAATCCGGATTTCCAAGTCTCGCCGCCATCGACGGATAGAAAGAAGCCATCAATCCCTGTTTTGTATATGATCTTGGACTCTGCCAGAGTCGGCTTATCGTGCCTGTAAGTGATTGCAGAGCCATCAGCCAGTGTTTCCTGTGTGGAGTAAAATCCCAGGGTGTTGGCAGCCATATCATTTAGCTGTTTCAGTTTGGCATCATAAGCACTCATATTCTCCAAGATCTCACGTTTGGCCTGCTCCACCAGTACACGGCTCTCACTTGGATATGTGGAATCCTGATTCTCAATGCTTTTTGCCTTGCAGGAAAAGTTTGTGGAATCCGCAAATGTAAAATCTACATCTGTTGCATAGGAATAGTACGTATTTCCACGATAATTCTCAAACTTCACCGCATCACCAAAAGTCGCATATCCCATTGGAACAGCACTGGTAGAAAATGGGAGGATCTCGAACCCGGTAAGGATCTCTCCAATCCGGTTCACGCCATCCTGCTCATTACCGGATAGCAGCTGATTGTTTTTCAAGTTGATCATATACCCTTCTGTGCCGTATATATAATCCTGCTTATCGGCTGTATACTTCACACCGGTTACCACAATCGTATCTACATCTGTTTCGATATCATCTACGCCGATTAGCTCAATGCCAGAAAAGTTATCCTTATCAATCTTCTGATAAGTAACGATCCGCAGCATATCATTTTCATCAAGCCTGGCATTTCCACCAGCCAGAGCCGCAATCATTCCGATCACAGCCCTGTGTGTGGTACCGCTTGGCTTTTTCATTACCTGGAAGTCATCATTTTTGAATGCGGCATCCCCTAAAACAATTCCGCAAGATTGGCAGGAATCCCGGAGAAGTTCTCCAGCTGTACATGGAAATGTGATGTTGGTATCATAATCCCGATCTGTTTTACACATGCCGTCCAGCAATGTAAGAGTTATTTCATCATCAATCGCAGGCTTCTTCGCTACCACAAAGGAACCTCGTTTGAATGATTCTATTTTTCCATCTGATAACTCCAAGTTCATGTAGATTTCAAACACGGCCCGGTTGAAACTATAGCCCGAAAATTGATTTTCATCATTCACAAGGGATATAGATGCTGTTTTCTCAATAGCTACACCAACCGGAAAGTCGCTGCTATCAGCAGAATCTACAATTCCGTTCCCATCCAGATAGAAATCCTCTTTCTGTAGCGACAGATGTGTTCCGTCTGCCAGAACAACATTGGCTGTTATATAGTAGTCCTGGTTCTCCTTTGATTCCTCCAGGAGCTGATCTGATACATTTATCACAGTTTTTTCTTCCTCCTGACATTAATAGATAAGTCCGTCCATTTCTCGTATCCGTCTTTTAACGACTGAGCCGCCATGCTATAGTTGGAGCAATAGAATTCTGCATCAATCCATTTTCCGGGAATTCGTGGATCCTTATGGTGGAATACAAAGCTCTTCTTATCAATAAGAGCATTCAGAATCACCGAAATCTCCTCCCATGTAAGCTCGCCCCAAGTAAGATCATACCCGGAAATCGTACCCATAACAGAATTATGCATGGTCAACGCCTGATCTCGCTTCGTGCTTTTCGTGCTGGTAGTTGAAAGTGTAGGTTTATAGGTGCTAGGAGCCGCTATAACGACTCCATCAATTTTGAATTGTTCCTGCTTCGTAAAATCACCTCCTACTCATCAAGCTTAAACGGGTTTCTTCCACCATTGCGATTTCTTCTTAACTCTCCCTCTTCCAGGATGATATCCAGGAGATTTCTGCCGGATGCTGATACCGATACATTGTAGGTATTACTTCCCTGATTACCACCAGATTCTTCCCGGACGATCTGCCTAAGCAAGCTCTCTGGTGCTTCCAGGTTTCTACCATTTTTTTGATCACCAAGCACTGCCAAGAACTCACTTCTTGGTGGGATAACGGCGCCAGTTGCCAGATAAGGAACCGTATTTACGGTTGGAAGATTCAAGTGATAATTTCCCCATCTTCTTCCGCCATTGGGAAGCTGTACATTGTACGAGAACGTGAATCCTCTCTCAATTCCTCTGATCGAGTTATTGATATCTCCAATGGATCCATTAACTTTTGAGATCACATCATTCATGGTACCAATGATCTCCGAGCTGATTCTTTCAGCCGCAGTAAGAGCATTCCCCAGCTCTTTTTCGATCTTCTTTGCGACTCTTTCCCATATCTGATTGGTGTTGATGAGAACGGAACTCCAATAGCTTTGCACGGTAGTCATTACATTTCCCATGATTCGCTCGGTGTCGCCTTCGATAGTTTCCAGGTTATCCAGTACGTACCCGGAAGAATCTCCCCAGTTATCTTTTGATGCAGATGCAATATCTTCCGAATTGTCCGTAACGGATTTGCTGGCTGCACTCATGGCATCTTCTGTGGATTTCTGGATGCCTGCCATAGCTGCGCCTACAGCCGCAGATGTTGCCCCCATCCCGGTTGCGGCAGATGTCTGTGCCGTTGTAACTGCCTCTGGAAATTCAGTTTTTAACGCTTCGTCGAATTCATCCAGCGGAACTCCCATATCTTTAAGAGATGTATAGATCAGATCAAATGCTTCCTTTGAATCTGATAAGGTTCCCTGACTCTCATCCAACTGATCCCACACGGTTTTATAGCTTCCACTGAAATCATCTGATTTCAAGCTTAGCTGATACAGAACATCTTTAAGATCACTGATTTTAATTTTTGATGTATCAATTTTTCCATCTGTCTGGGAAAATCCATCTCCTAGCAATGTCAGCTTATCTGTCATTTCTTCCACAAAATCAGCCGATACGCCAGCCTGTGCGCCATACTGTTCGAGAATCCCTGTTGCCTTTTCGGTAGATATTCCATAATCTTTCAGCTTCCGCGTGACAATATCGTACAGATCCGAAGAATCTTCATTCGCTTCAATTAGTTTCCAAAGTTCTTCTGCTTGATCCTGTGTGATTGTTTTCGCATTTTCCAATGCACCGGTATAATCATGCAAATATCCACCAGCCTGAGAGAGTTCGCCGTTTCCACCCTGGATGGCTTCTGTGATGCTTGCAGCTCCCTCAGCAAGGCCGACAGCGGCTTCTGTAGCCGCAAAAACAATTCCAGCAGTACCAAAAACTTTTCCCAATGTACCACCAAAAGTACTTACACTTCCGGTTGCGCTATTCATCATACTTGTAATTCCATTAGAAACTGTAGACACGCTCTCAACAGTAACCAACTTCTTTGCAATCTCTCTAACAATCAATTCTACAAGACTGCTTATCCCTGTAATATTTGCGATTTTCACAACGAGAAAAGCTCTTGTAAGAATATCAACAAGACTTCCGACAATAGGATGATTTTCTTTTATTCCGTCCACTAATCCGTTAAAAGCAACTGATAAGCCACCAATAATTAAACTAGCAGCAGTACCAAGGATTTCGCCCCACGGCAATTCGCCCAGAAATGTTCCAACGCCTTCTCCGAATTCGTAGAATGTATCTCTTGTAAGAGATTTTCGGAGAGTGCGACATAAATTCTTAAGAAAACTTCCGAATGCTTCCCCATTCTTTTTCCATTCAATCCCGTTTATTGTGCTTTCAATTCCGCTTTTTAGATTTTCCTGGAAAGAATCCCAATCAAATTCCTCGTCAAATCCGGCCAGAATATCAAATGCACCATTGATAACTTCAACAATAGCATTAGCAATATCTGTAAAACTGATTGTATCAAACATTCCAGTCATTGCTTTACCGATGGATTTTCCAAGTTCTGTCCAGCCTGTAATCCCGGCATCATTTTTCCTGGACATTTCCTGCACGAATCCAGAAAGCATTTTCCAGGAAATCATAAACTTGTTTCCAAGCAACTGCCCAAGGGATGTCCAATTGATTTCTCGGATTGCACCCCTTAAGGATTTCGCAATGCTAGATCCTATCTGGATAAAATCAATACCGCCGTTTCCAATCAGGAGATTAAGGGTATTTACTGCTGTGTTAATTCCGGCACCAAGGGTATGTCCCATCAGATCCCAGTTGATGTGATCCACCAAACTGTTAAAGGTTGTAGTAAATGCCGTAATAAATGCCGTAACCTTCGGCCCTACATTGTCCCAGCTGATTGCATCATATACTTTCTGCAGTCCCTTATTGATACCGTCTGCCATGTAGGCACCAAGGCCTTCCCAGTCCTCATTCTTGATCAGTTCCTTGATTTTGTCTGCGATTCCCTTGAGTGAACTTTCAATGGGAACCTCTTCAAACATATCTCCTGCAGATGGACCGGTATATTTTCCACCAGATCCAGTGCCGGAATCAGAACTACTGCCGTCATCATATCGGTTGATCTCGTCTATTGGGCTGAGATATCCTTGCAAAGCCTTTGCAGCTTTCTTGGCACTATCCGCCGTATTATCCAGACTGGCTGCATAATTTTCTTGCACTGTAATTGCCTTGGTAAATGTTTTTTGCCCGGTAAGTGCTGCAATCAACATACCTACACGGGTCACTGCCTGAGAAATCAGGTTGATAAAGCGCACCAGAATAGGTGATACTACTGTGAGAATCGGCGCAAATGCTGTTGCAAAACTGTTCTTAAGCTGAGTAAGCGCAGATTGTAACTCAGAAACACTCCGATTGATGTTATCAGCACCAGTGGCCAGATCATACTTGGCAAGATTTTGCATTCCCTCCGCTGCGGCACTACGCAATCTATTAAGCAATGCAAATAAAGAACGGATACCGAACGCATACCTGAGCATATTTTTAAGTGATATCGTGCTTTTATTGGCTGATTTATGGATTCCAAAAATACCGCTTGATATTTTCTTTAACCCTGCCACTATTGCCCCGGCTGCAAGCTGGGCCAGTTTTCTATACAGGGCTGATATAGCATTACCGATATCACGGATTTTTTTCTTTAATCCAGCAATACCGGATGCTCTGAGCTTTTTTGCAAGGATTTCCATTTTTTGCCCAAGTCTGCTTACGGATCCTGAAATTTTTTCCACTTCGCCCGGTTCTTCTTTCGGGAATAATGTCGCAGTTTTATACTGCTTTACCTTGTCTGTAAGATCTTGAAGCTTTATCGCAGCTTCGTCATATTCGTCATCTCCCCACCACTTACCAGATTTTTCCAGAGATTTTAATTCTTCTTTTGTTTTTTTGATTGATTCATACAGTTCATTTACCTTTTCTTTTTCCGCATTAAAAGCTTCTGCCTCTTCTTGCGCCGCTTTTATTGCATCTTTTGTTCTTTCGTGTAACGCCTGCCTTTCTTCATCTGATATTTCGCTGGTATCGCCTACCAGGTTTGACTCATCGTTCCATCTGTGGATTTTTAATCTGGATATATCTTTTGGATCAAAAGCTTTTTTTACTTCTTTGGCTGCTTTTTTTCCGGATTCTGCTGTTTTTTCAAGATTTTTATTAAGATTTGATACGGAATTATTTGCGGTTCCCGATCCGCTTGTTAATCCATTTATCATTTTTTCAAAATTTTCAGAAATGGATTTTACATTCTCTGCTATGTTTACTAAGGTTTTTTCAATATCCTCCATTCCCTTTTCCACACCGCTTGTATCAATCTTGGTATCAATAACAACGCTTCCGTCGGCCATGTAATCACCTCCTACAGCCACTTCTCAAGGTTCGCAATCTCTTCTTTTTGCTCTTCGCTGAGTTGCTTTTTGAGATCTATAATATTTTTATTTGAGTTGTAAAAATCATTTTCCCACTTCTCTAACTTTTGATGCTTCATCTTCTTCTGCCGGATATGTATCACCTGTGAAAACAGGCATTCCCCGATCTCCATATATGCCCCAAAGAAAGTCCACCAGTGCAGGTATTTCAGAGAACGGATCTCCGTTCCCTGCACACGGTTGATTGCCGGAATGATAATCTGTGCATCCTGTTGCCAGTCCATAGTATGCGGCTTTTTAATCCCATCGTCACGCATTCCACAGTCGATAAATTCTATGATTTTCTCGCATGCTTCCCCGTATTTTTCTATCGGGAGATTATCATAATCAATCACCATGATCTTTAAAATGGTGTCCATTTTTACCCATGATTTTTCCTTTTCGGAAGCATCTGGCAAAAACAAATCCGGGTCGCTTGTGGCCGTCAGCACGTCCAAAACAGCCCGGAAATCCGTTCTTATAGCATATTCAGTTCCATCAACATTGATCGAAGTGGGAAGTTCCCACGGGTTCATTAATTATGGTACTTTGCCGTATATTTGCTCTGTCGGCTCTGTACCTTTTTAACACGCACATCAAGTTCTGATTCTACGATCTGTCCCAGTTTTTCAATGATCTCCTCCACATAGAATTTTCCGTTTTCGAGTGGCGTAAACGGATTCATCACCGAGAAGATCGGTGTGGAAATATCTGAGCCAAACATCTCATTTAATTGCTCTTTCAGCTCGTCACTCTTCGCAAAAAAAGCATCAACGTCTTTCTCATCCTGCCCCTCAAACATGTTGTTCAGAAAGTCGACTGTTTTTTCGTATCTCCTTGCAATATCGAGATCTGGGTTGAATCGGAGAGTAAAAAGGATTCCTCCATCAGAATCAAGAAACTCATATTCGGCCTGCTTTACGCTGGTCTGTATCTGCTTTGCCATTTATTTTCTCCTTTCTCTAATAACTTATTATTCCGCCAAGCTGGAAGATGGAGTAAATGTTTTCTTACTCATATCCCAGGTGCCTTTTACACGATTACCGGCTTTATATAGCGTAAATGGAGTCTGTACGCCTGAGGTATCACCACCTACACTGTTGGGAATCAGGTATACGTCCTCTCTCCACGCCCATACTACTGTAGGAGCCGCACCTTCCGATTCACCCGGTTTGAGAAGCACATCAACCATAGTGGTTTTACATTTATCTCCTGTGGATCTGTTGTTCGCTAAATCCATAATTTTATTGGAAAGTGAATCATCATAATCCTCGTAGTAGTAGGAGCTTACATCTGCCTGTGCCTTATAGCCGGAATGCTTCACGGACTGTTCGTTAAAAATGTTTTCCTGGATCTCCACGTCCGGATTAAGCTCTTCGCTGTATTCCTCAAGCGTTTTTCCGAGTCTTACATAGGTTGGAGTGGAAGAACTAAATGCTGCGTCAATATAGTGCGCAAGATATTTTCTTTCAATCATAAAAATGTCCTTTCTGCCTATAATTTTTAAAAGGCTTTGTAGGTTAGCGACTATCTCCGATTGATAGCCGGTTAATTGTTATATTTGAGTGATGTAATCACCATTTTTCCCAGTCATATTCGTATTTGACTGTAACAGGAAGCAACCAGTCCTGAACACCGTTCTCCTGCGGTTCTGTGCCGTAGGAATTATCACGGGTGATACGTTTTATCACTCTCCCCTGTGAAAGCTCAGGAAAAGCAGATAAGCGTGTCTCAACGCCATCTATTGCAACCGGTTCACGGCATATCCACTTGCCTAGATTATCCAGGAATCTCTGTACGGAAAGCTTCTGCCGTTCCTTGTCTGAAGCTGTGCGGTACACCACGATAAACGGATACTGGCACACTTGGTGCATCGTGCCGCAAACATCCTCTTTTTCGGAATAGATCAGTGCTCCGGCATCCGCATAAAAGGCAATTCCGCTGTCCGCTCCCAGTTCCTCGTATTTGATTTTTTCACCATCATGCAATCCAGGATACTGATTAAGCAGTGATTTCATGGCATCTGCCAGAATGTCCTTTCCATCTGCATCTTTTCCTATTGGCTTATTATCTTCCATATCTACTCCTTATTTTGCCAAAATTTCAAAGTGTGGTATCAGACTGTACGGGCCGCCCACACTGGTAATTTTGAACACATTATCCAGGCTCTGGTTCATGTACTGATAAAATCCGCTATGATAATCAGCATCATTCACAATACCCTTATCCCATTTGCCCTCCCAGAAAAAGTCATCTTTCGGTGAGAATGTGAGAGTTTCAGGCAAAAGATCGTTTGTTTGTTTTTGCCATTCTTTTGGCGGTACCCATGGGAGAATCTTACCGCCCTTATCTGCAATGGTTATATCACCATTCTGGACGGTATAGCGGATGTGTAACTGTGCATTGTCGGTTGCGTCTGGTCCGTACTTTTTAAGGATTGCTCCTTTGTCAGTAATGAGGTCGACGCCGGATAGCACATGAGGATACCAGTACGCATCTCCAGTTGTCGGACTCTCATAATAATTGAAAATCGTCAATGTCTTTTCGTACATGATACCCTCTCCTTAATCATTTATTATTCAGCTTATCCACGTCAACCTTGGACGTTCGTTTCCATAATTCCGTAATCTTCTCCCAGCCAAACATGGAAATAAACGCTACAATAAATCCTGCCATGATAGCGGCTAAAATCATATACCACAAGATTTCCATGCGGATATACTGCATATATGCCACAAAAGCGGCTACAGTAATTCCGATAGACAGAACAAGCACTAGTGCATCTGTCGGAATCTTAGACAGGAATCCAACATTTTTAATCACCTGTGTAATCACAGATACGCAAAACGCCAGAACACCGATTACTGCCAGAATCAGAGTTACGTTTGTAAATAATGCTTCCATACATATCTCCTTTAATTTCCAGAATATAATACTGGAATACCATCATCTGTCCTTACTCCCATCAAAAGAGGTAAAGCTGTCTTTAAGAGTAAGTCGTTCGTTTTCTGTACATCTCCAACAGCGGCATACACTGCACTCCATTCCTTCGCACCTGATGCTTTTTGCTGTGGCGTAGCATAAGAGATAGATTCACTGCCAGAGGATACAGAGGTTACAACGCCTGTAGTGTTACCACCGGACCCGATTGTGGTTGATGTTCCACTCACGGCGGCATTGGTAGCATTCTTTTCAGCAAGCTCAATCTGATACATTAATTCAGCCAGTGAGCAGACCGCCTTTTTGATACGCTTCTGTGAGCGTTCGTTTGTTGGCAGTCCGTCCACCAACCTATCAGATGTCATTATATTCACAAATTCACCGGCTCTTTCTGCCAGTCGTGGAAAATCGGTTTCTGGCACAACTGAACCGAAATATGAAGTTGTATAAAATTCATAATCTGCATAAGCCATGCCAGTTACCTCCTAGTTAATCCACAGGTTCCACGGGAAAAGCCATTTCTCCCGATACCATTTCCACGCCATCACCAGAAATGATAATCTTCTGGTGTGGATTGCAGTTTTTCTGAAACCATTCAACCGCTGTTTTCATGGCTTCTTTAAAATCTTTCATATCGATCTCCATAGCTGCTCCTTATCATTTTGCTGTTACAGTCGCATGCCCAGCGCTCAGCGCCTTATAGGTACTGTCACACTCAACTACTGTGATCACCTGTCCTGTTGCTGCTGTAATGTCGGCTTCTCCATCCCATGCGCTCCAGTTCTTCACATTCTGCCCATAGTCTACAGCTGTCTCAGAAGATGCGACTTTGTACTTATACACATTTCCTGCGCTTGCTTTTGCCGGAGTAACAGTCACTTTTGTATCTCCGCTCTTACTTCCTGCCGCAGAGTTTACAGTGAGGGTTCCGAGCGTCTGAGTTGTGTTGATGGTTCCAACAGCAATAGCGTCAATATATTCTGCAAAGAGGGTAAGCCCCATGATTGCAAATGCTTCAGATACTGCTGTGTGGTAGTTGCCCTGAGTGTGGAATCCAATCAGGTTTGTCTCGCCGGAAACGGTATACACCAGACCAGCTCTTGCAAAGTCAGATTCATTCGGGTCAACATAGTAAAGAACGATGTTTTCAACCGGTGTAGCAATAACCTGTCCTCTCGGAATCTCACTATCAGATAACAGGAAGATTGTATTGAAGCCCATGAAATCTTTCATGTACTGGAATCCGAACTGATTCTGAATAGAAATCTCGGCTGCTCCGATATACTCATACACATCCAGAATATTCACAAATCCAACAACGCCAGTTACATTTCTGTGCATCTTCTTAAATTTGTTTTCTACACGGCCCTTAGCCATTGCCAGAGCCATCTGGAAAGTAGTTTCCGTAAATGTTAGGGTACCTGTTTTCAGATAATCATAAAATCTTTCAGTAACATTGGTCTGAAGCTGGAAAAGGAATTCATCATCAGTCATCTGAACAGCGTTCTCATAACCGTGATCCTTGATTGCTTCGATAG
>ERZ1034917.294-NODE-294-length-46838-cov-27.603104_pt1 | contig 46838 bp, 79 predicted proteins | sample MGYA00520605_ERZ1034917 | MGnify/ENA primary metagenome ERZ1034917 (study PRJEB33766, sample SAMN09781784) | gut metagenome | biome: gut microbiome | host: Homo sapiens | place: Madagascar | study: EMG produced TPA metagenomics assembly of the PRJNA485056 data... | reverse complement strand
AAGGGTCTACGGCGATGCAAGGGTCTACGGCGATGCAAGGGTCTACGGCGATGCAGAGGTCTACGGCGATGCAAGGGTCTACGGCGATGCAAGGGTCTACGGCGATGCAGAGGTCTCCGGCGATGCAGATTACACTACCATTCATGGCTTTGGTACTCAATTCCGTACAACTACATTCTTCCGCTGTAAAGACAAGCAGATCAGAGTTTCATGTGGATGCTTCTTTGGAACAATTTCAGAATTCCGTGAACAGGTGAAAAATACCAGGAAGGGAAAAATTGCAGAAGAATATTTAATGATTGCAGACCTGATGGAAAAACATTTTGCAGAAGAGGCAAAATAGCAAAATATTCATATTCTATCGTAGAAGGGAGCTAATCTTATGGCAGTAATTAAAACAATAAAAAAGGGATCTGGTGTAATCAGAATACATGACGATTACTGCAAGGGCAACACACCGGAAGACAATCAAAGAATTGTGAATGAGTGTTCAAGGATAATCTTGGACTACTACAGAAGAAAAGAAGCAAATTTGACGTGAGTGCCCCGGAGGGAGTCAGCACCTCCACCCCGGAGCCGTAAACCACTAAACAGGACTTAGCGGATTACAGGACAATCATAGCATTTCTTCCTGTATTTCGCAAGAGAACAGGAGGATTTTTTATGAAGAAAACCGAGGGTAAAAGCACAATGGATAGCGCAAAAGTAACCAGTTTTGAAGATTTTGAAAGTTTCTATGCAGTGGAAGTCGTAAGAGAAGCCAAGAAACAGACACAGAAATGGTTCTGTGCATGGGGAATTACCATGGCGGCATTGATTCTTTCAAATGCAGCATGGGTATTCCTTAGATAGAGGGGTACGAATGAAAAAATATCGTAAACGAGAAATTTTGATGTCAATAGCAATCGGAATCCTTTTAACATTCCTTCCAGCATGGGAGTGGACAAATGGATTTGATCGGATTCTGGCAGCGGCAGTTATAAGCCTGATTCTGATAGGAAATCTATGAAAGGAGAAAAAATGAACGAGAAGAAAATTAAGGAATTGTTCGAATTGTGTCTGAGGGTTTCAAATGAAACAACGGCGCATGTGAATTTTGACTATACGGCGTGTGACGACATATCCAGAGTTTATATTTATGTATTTAATGATGCAGGGGAGATCGTAAAGCATTTTTCAGTGTGCCAGTTTTACGAGTTTCCGTCCGAAGCTGGAAGTTTTGAGGGTGCGAAGAAATACCTTTTGGAACTGCTTATCAACGGGAGGTGTCCGCTATGAACTTCACTGGCAACGGAGATATAAAGGATGAATACCTGGAAATCATTACGCATAGACATTCCGGGCCAATAAAAAGACAAGCAAGCAACTATAGATTAGTAGAAAGAGAGGGAAATAAGAATGAATCTGTACGAAATCGAAAATGAAATCCTTAATTGCGTAGATATGGAAACAGGAGAAATCGTAGATATCAAAAAGCTTGAATCTCTACAGATGGAAAGAGACCAGAAAATCGAGAACATCGGTTGCTGGATCAAGAATCTTTTGTCAGATGCAGAAGCACTGAAATCTGAAAAAGAAAATCTTGCCAAGAGGCAGAAAGTCGCAGAAAGCAAAGCGGCATCACTGAAAGAGTATCTTTCCCGATATCTGGATGGTGAAAAGTTTAAGTCTGCAAGAGTAGCAATTTCTTTTAGAAGTGGTAGCTCCGTGGATATTGCGGAGGGTGCATCTGTCCCAGAAGAATATCTTAAGTATTCAGAGCCTAAGCCGGACAAGGCCGGTCTGAAGGCAGCACTGAAAGCCGGAGAAAAGTTTCCGGGAATTACTCTGATAACTTCGCAGAATATCCAGATCAAGTAGGAGAGGCTTATGGAAAATCTTGAGTTATATAACAAGGTTCGGGAAGTTCCTAAAGATGCCCAAAGAGCTATTACGGCAGGACGGTTGAAAGGTTTTACAGACATCAACCCGATGTGGCGCATCAAGTGCTTGACGGAGCAGTTCGGCCCCTGCGGTCTTGGCTGGTATTACAAAACAGTTGAGAAATGGATGGAGACTGTTGGTGATGAGATATGTGTTTTCGTGGCGATTGAACTGTACGTCAAATACGAGGGCGAGTGGTCACAGGCAATTCCCGGAACCGGCGGCAGTAAGTTGGCGACAAAAGAACGGAACGGAGTCTATGTATCTGATGAGTGTTACAAAATGGCAACCACGGATGCATTGTCAGTGGCATGCAAGAATCTTGGTATTGGTGCAGATATCTATTGGAATGAAACCAAGACCAAGTATGATCAGCATAATAATCCTGGATCGGAGATTTCAGATGCGGATATATCAGCATTACGTTCGTTCATGAATAAGAATGGACTGAGTGAAAAGAAAGTTCTTGAGAAATATCGTCTTACCTCTGTCAACCAGCTGACGATAGGAAATATCAAGGCGATAACGGATCCAAAAAACATAGATTATTTCAAGCAGAATTGTGGTGCTTAAATGGAATTCACAGGAAAGATTAAATCGTTAGCAAAAGATCTTGTGACAGATAAGTGGAATCTTCAGATAGAACTGAATGAGGATGCACGAGATGCTGTCGAACTGGCAAAACTTGATAAGCTAGATGTTCGCCTTAAACAGCACAGAGATAAGCGTTCACTGGACGCAAATGCATATTACTGGGTATTACTCACTAAGCTTGCCAGGGTGCATGGATGGACGAATGACGAAGCTCACAACCGGATTTTGCGTCGTTACGGACAGATAGAGCATGTTGATGGAAACCTGATAGCTGTTTATCTTCCAGATACTGAAGAGACAGAAAACGATGTATTGAGCAAGGTTGAGTATCATCTGAAACCACTTCCAAAAACGGTAGTAACAAGAGATGGAGAAATAAAAAGAGTGTATATACTTCTCCGTGGATCCAGTACATATGACACAGAGGAGATGGCACGCTTGATTAGTGGATTGATTCAAGATTGCAGGGATTCTGGAATACCAGACGGCGAGATTATGACGCCATTTGAGAAACGAAAGCTTTTTGAGCAGTATGGGATAGGTGGTGTAAATGAACAAAAGAACAAAAGCGTTACAGTTTGATGCAAAAACGCGCAAAAGAATTCTCGATAGAGATCACGGCTGCATATTTTGCCAGATTGGTTTTTATATGCATTCTTCATCCGATTTCCAATATAAGCAGCTTGATATTATGCATATTGTCAACCGATCACAGGGTGGACTTGGAATCGAACAGAATGGAGTTACCGGATGTAGATACCACCATCAGCTCCTAGATAATGGAGCAAAAGGTTTACGGCCAGATATGCTGGCATATATCGAAAAATACATGAGTTGTATCTATCCCGGATGGAATCCAAAAGAGCTTATATATAAAAAATACGGGTGCAACTAAAATTCATATAGATATATCACACGATTTTCCCTCAGGGAGTGGCCTGTTATAACTTCCTGAGGGGGAAAGGAGACGCATGAATAGTAGAAGTAAAGGGGCTGTCGGAGAAAGAGAAGTAGCCGGTATCCTTCGCGGGTATGGTTACAAGGCAAGAAGAGGGCAGCAGTATTGTGGGTCCAACGGAGATGCGGATGTAGTTGGTCTTCCTGGAATTCACATTGAAGTGAAGAGAAGAGAAAAACTAAATATATATGAGGCTGTAGATCAGTCGAAGAGGGATCGGAAACCGGATGAACTTCCGGCGGTGTTCCACAGGAAGAACCATTGTGAGTGGTTGGTTACGATGCCGTTTGATGAATGGATGAAGATATACAGGGAATGGGAGGCTGGTTATGGATTATGTAAAGATCAGCAGGAAAATTCTTGAGTGGGAATGGTATACAGATGCAAATACCAAGGTGCTGTTCCTGCACATCCTGTTAAAAGCAAACTGGAAAGACGGAAGGTTTCAGGGAATAGAAGTACCAAGAGGATCATTTGTGACTTCTTTGCAGAATCTAGCAGCAGAAACAGGGCTTACAGTAAGGAATGTAAGAACGGCACTAAAACATCTGGAAAATACCGGAGAAGTGACAAGCAACCGACACGTTAAATTCAGCGTAATTACGGTAAAAAACTACGACAGGTATCAGTCAGGCGACACACAAGTGACAGTCAATCGACAAGCAAGTGACAGTCAAGTGACAACAATAGAAGAAGGGAATAAGGAAAGAAAGGAAGAATATAATAAATCTCCTAAAGGAGATTATGAGAGTGGAACTCCTGAAAACAGCATCTATGCCACGATTCGTGAATTGTACAATTCCGTTTGTGGGTCGTATCCCCGCCTGGTAAAGATGTCTGAGGCAAGGAAGAAGGCTATAAATGCCAGAATGAAGACAGGTTACACTCTTGATGACTTCCAGACTTTGTTTGAAAAGGCAGAGGCTTCCGATTTCCTGAAGGGAAAAAATAAACGCAACTGGTCAGCAACATTTGACTGGTTGGTCAGTGATTCCAACATGGCAAAGGTCCTTGACGGAAACTATGATGCGAGAAAAGAGGCGATAAAAGATGAACCAGAACCAACTAACTCAGTCAGATTATGGTGAGTGTCCTGTGTGCCATGGGACTGGATGGGAGACATATTATGCCACGGTCTATGATTACGGACTTCCAGAAGAAATTCAATATGCTCGCAGATGTCCAAAGTGCAAAGGTGGTTATAGAGCACAGGACCGTACCGGGGTACCAAAAGAGTACCATGAGGCAGATCTTGGCAAGTTCGATTTTGATATTTACCAGAGAGACATGAGCAAACTGAGAGACTTGTGTACCACCTTTCTGAACCATTTCCAGAAGTGGGAAATGGCAGGAAAGGGACTGTATCTGTGGAGTAAGACACCGGGAAGTGGAAAAACCTTCTTGGCGTGCTGTCTGGCGAAATCGGTGATGATGAAATACGATCTGCAAATGCGTTTCGTGACTGCACCTGACTACATAAGCGCTGTTGGTGGCAGCTACAAGCGTGATCGCGGAGAAGAGGATCCCAGTCAGGTATACCGGGATTGCAAACTTCTTGTTCTGGATGATATCGGCGCACAGGCAGACAAGGAATGGCAGCGGCAGGAAATGTTCCGTCTGATCAACAAGCGTATGGAGGACGGAAACATTACAATTTACACTTCCAACATGAGCACCGATAATCTGAATGTGGACACCAGAACCAGAGACCGGATCATTAAGACCTGTGTAGAGTTACAAATGCCAGAGGAAGGTATTCGAAAGAAAAAAGCAGCAGGAGAACAGAGGCAGTTCCTTGCGAGCGTAATGGGATAGAGGAGAGAAGATGGTTAAGCAGATACTTACAAGAATTAAAGATGAGTTAAAGGCAATGCAGTAGTCCAGAGTTCAGAAATGCAATAAAAGATTTTTACAATGTGAAAAATGATGATGAATCTTTTGATGCATTGCATAAAAGATTTGAGGATTTATACGAAATCTATCCAGACAGTTTGGCAAGATATCTGTCTTTAGCCTTTTACAAATGGGCTGCGGATGTGTCAAAGGGAAAATGCAAAATATAAGAAGCATGGAAAAGAATATCGTATAAACACAGCAATGGCAAAGCAGAGAGTGGAGCGGCATTGAATGTGCTATGGAGAGGCATGTCAACGAAGTGAATTGAAAAGCGAAGGCACAGCCAAGCGAAGAAAAGCAAAGGAATTGCTACGAAAGGTTCTGAAATGATGTGCATGGCTGTGGCGGGGCCAGGAAACGAGGAGCGGTGCAGAGGCATGAAAGGGAGTAGCTATGCAAGGAAAAGTGAAGATGCGCGGCGGAACTGAATCGCATAGGTCAGCCAGGGAGAAGAGTAGTACGGCAATGTAGAAAACTATAAAAATTACAAGGAGAATAGCAGAATGAAAGAATTAAAAGTAAGATTGACATTTTTGGAAGAAATTTTAGGAACAGCAAGCGCAGACCCGGAGATTCACGAAACGTTTATTGCTTCGAATGCACCAGACGCACCAACAAGAAAAGAAGAGATTGAAGCAATCGGAATTGAAGAAGTGATTGAAAAATCCATGACCATATTCCCGAGAGATAACGGTGTACCGATTTACTGGGATTACCAGATTAAGGGCTTTTTCAAAGATGCTTGTGGAATGCTGAGAAAGGTAACTGGTTCAAAATCTTCAAAAATCAAGGCTTACAAAAAAGAAATTGACGGTCTAATTTTCATTGAAGAACGCAAAATTCCAATTCATTTTGAAGGTGAAATAGGAACTTGCCAGAGGCCACTGAGAGGACAAACACCACAGGGTGAAAGAATTGCGCTTGCAAATAGCGAGACAATACCTGCTGGAAGTTGGGTTGAGTTCACAATCAAGTGTTTATGCGATAGCCATGAAGCAGCAGTCAGAGAATGGCTTGACTATGGAGAACTGAGAGGCATTGGACAGTGGCGTAATTCAGGTAAGGGCCGCTTCAAATGGGAAGAAATATAAAAGCATGACAGGAGTGATAAAAATGCCGTATAACACAGCGAGAAAGTACTACGAGGGTATCCAGACAAGAAAAGACATCTATCTGTATATCATCAAGTATCTGAAAGAACATGATTACCCGCCGAGTATTCCAGACATTGCAGCAGGATTAAGCATATCTAACCACACTGTCCAGAACCACTTTGGCGAGCTACTGGAATACGGGTTACTTGAGACGGACAATCCTGGAACAGCACGAGCGTACCGGGTGGCGGGATATAAGTTCAGAAAGGTGAAAGAGAAATGAGCAGTAAGTTAAAAGTCAAGAAAAAGACCAGGTTTCCTGTTCAGGCATCTAATCAGGCGGCTCAGGCGTTCGGGTGAGCCATGCAGAACTGCCAGAGCCAGATTAAGGAAATGGAACAGAAGTCTTATGAAGATGGGTTCACGGTTGGAGAAGATTGGAGTAATACGATTAACACCGTCACAACCATGATGGCTCTGAGACGTTTATATGGCTTTTCTACGAAGCGTTTACTTGATGTGATAAGAACTGCCAATGAATACGTTGGAATGGCAAATAGGGGCGAAATGAGCGTCCTGAACATGATGCAGGATATTGAAGAGAACGCAGATGTGAGATTTGATGAGATGAATAAGAATCTGGTTAAGAAGATGGGAGTATAAAATCATGGAGGACCGCACAATAGCGTGCCAGTTGCTTACATGGGGAAAGTGAGGATGAAAATGAAGAAATTAAAACCTTTTCCGTTTTGCGGAAAAGAGATAGATACAGAGAAAAATGTATACATTCCAGAAAGAGACTGGGCACCGTCTTTTTACGATCCTGACAGTGGGGGAAATCCAATAGCCATTCACTGTGAATGCGGATTAACATTTTGCACAGACACATGGGATTGGAAGGAAGCTGTTGAAATATAGAATAAAAGAGCAAACAAGGAGGGCACAAAATGAAATTCAAAAGTAATGCTAAGTATAACGAAGATCCCAAAACCGGGAGTATTTTCGCCTTGAAATACAATTCTTTAGGAATCGTTATCTACAAATACGTTGGTTGTGGAGATGCACTGTTTCTCAACTGCAGTACATTGGATATTCTCAACCACAATCTCGGAACAGAGGATTTTGAGGAAGCTGTCAGCAAAACGAAAGAAGTTGTCATGCGTGAAGTTAAGAAAATCAGAGAAGATGCTTACAGATTCTATTCAGATAATAACATTGAATTTGATAGATATTAAGGAGGACACAAAATGTTAATCAGAAGCCAGGATAAAAGAATGATTGTAAATTTCGACAATATTTGCACAGTATCAGCGTTTCCTGAAAAGGATAGTGAGGATATTTATGTCGAAGATGGAACAGGCTCACTCATGGTCGGAAGATATTCCACCAAAGCAAAAGCCATGAAAGTACTGGATATGATTCAGGAAGCCTATGCGAACGCAGAGTTAATTCCAATGGCAGTTCCGAATATTGGAAAGATGTTCACAGAAGCATCACCATCAAAAGAAAATGAACTTTTGGCTGAAGCTTTTGGAGAAGCGCTTATGAATAAAATGGTATTTCAAATGCCCGTGGATAGTGAGGTGGAAGTATGAGCCATATCAGAGACAGATTATCGGATTATCATGATTTCATGAAGAAACTTGCGGATGACCACCAGATGCTTTTGGCAAGCGATGTTCTGGAAATGATAGAACAGATTAAGGATGATCTGGAACAGGACGAGAAAGAAAATGGTTGGATTCCGGTCAGTGAAAGATTACCGGAAGGCGGAACATATATCACTACTTTAGACGGAGAGCTTGTCGGACAGGAAGAACCATTCACGGGAATGTGCGGTATCGAAAATGGAAAATGGGATGATGAAGACTGTGTTATTGCCTGGATGCCACTTCCAGAACCATATAAGGAGGACTAAATATGGGATATTGCAAATTAGATTGCCCGGACGGTGAAACAGAGTGCTGCATCTGCTGTGAAAAACAAGGCGGTTGCGATAACCGGTGTGATATGATGGATAGCTACGAATATGCAGAGGAATGCGAAGATTATGTTGAGGAGGATGAGTCATGATTACATTCTTGTTAGGACTTACACTTGGAGTCATAGTCGGAGTGGTTGGTCTTGTATGTATAGTAATCATGTACGATAAACACCACCCAGACGATTAGAAAGGAGAAATGGTATGCTGACAAGGAACAAAAGGCTGAAAGACTACGGTATTCCGGCAGATGACATTGAAAAACTGAATACGATGCTGAAAGACTTCCCGGCAGAGTACGGATATCTGCTTTCCAGTGCTGCCTTGTCAGCTTGCCCGAAGAACACGGTGATAGCGGATATGGTTATTGAGAATATCTTGCACCGGAAAAGTTACAGGAAAATCAGTAGAGAAAGATATATCCCGATGAACCCGAAAGACTTCTACGGATACAGGCGCAAGACTGTCGCTGTACTGTATGAGAGAATGCGGTTATTGGGAGTGTGGGAGGATAAATAAATGAAAGAATATAAATGTCCAAAGTGCAATAGTAAAAACCTTTTTGTCAAGAAAGTTGGGAATAATACGGGATTGTATTGCGGGGATTGCGGTGCATGGATTAAATGGGTCGGAAAAAATGAGCTGAGAATATTTGAATATTTAAACAGACAGAAATACGTAGACGATGCTAATAGTAAACAAGACGATATTGCAAACATCATTTATAGCACTCTCAATCATATGTATTGCGATAATTGCAGATTCAATAGCGAAATTAAAGAAAGTGATAGTGATGAATGGAACTGTGATGAATGCCACAGAAAATATAATGGATGGGGAGTTTCCATGCAGGAAAGTAATAAAATTGCAAAAGAAATTTTAAAACAGTTAGGAGAATAGGATATGAGCCGATTGATTGATGCAGACGAATTAATTAAATATATCAAAATTTGGGAAATTGGCACAAGTATTAGTTCCGACCAGAAAGAGTTTATTGATTGTGTTAACAGACAGCCGACAGCATTTGATGCGGAAAAAGTTACGGAATCGCTTATGGACAGATTTCGTGTTGTTTCCAATGATGAGGATTTGGAATGGAACAGAGCTATAGATTATGCTATTAAAATCTTAGAAGGTGGCGGAGTTGAATGAGAGAAATTCTTTTCAAGGCAAAGCGGATTGATAACGGTGAATGGGTTGAGGGATATTATGTGGAACGCAATGGCAAGACATTCATTGGCATTGATATATTCATTTACGGTGATATATTTGAGGTTTTTTGTACTCCTGTAATTAGGTGGTTTGAAGTTGATCCAAAAACCATCTGCCGGTTCGCAGGATTTTGCGACAAGAACGGTAATAAAATTTGGAAGAATGACATTTTGATGTGCCATGGAAACCCAAAAGACCTTGCAAAAGTGCTATTTGGAGAATTTGGTGTAAGAAATATTGAAACCGGCTCCATAGTAGACAAAGTCGTCGGATGGCATTATGAGGTTGTTCCGACAGATGCAATCAGCAGATGCGAACCATTCTGCTGGCCAATGCCATTGACAGAATATTATATCGACAGATGCGAAATGGAAGTAGTTGGAAACATTTTCGACAATCCAGAGTTGTTACAGGAGGAACACAAATGAGTAAATCAGTGTTAGTGATAAATACGCCAGAACGATGTATAGATTGCGAAATCGGACAGAATTATAGCAACATTATAGAAACCTGGATTTCTTGCCCGATTGCAGGAAAGTCAGTGTTAGACGGAGAAGCAGAATCAATCCCTGATTGGTGTCCACTTATGGACTTGCCAGAGAAAGACAATGGAGATTATCCGGCTAATACATTTGATGCAGGATTTGCAGAAGGCTGGAACCAGTGCATTGATGAGATTGCAGGAGGTGGAGCAGATGATTGATTTAACAGGAAAAAGTGTATTTGTAAGAACACAGGAAGAGTATTTGAGTGTTCTGAAAATAGCAAAGCTTCAAGGATTTACATGGGTGAGAGAAAACAATTTAAGCCCTATCAAAATTCCATTTCCAAACATATTGAATTTTTACGATGACAAAAACGTTGCTTACAGAAATAACGAAAAGACATTGTATGAAGCATCTGAAATTATCGGCACAAAAGAAATGTCTGCAAGAGAGTTTGCTGAACGGATTGCAGATGTAAGCAATTGTTGCGAACGTGAATGTATAGGATGTGTGTTGGACAACAGGAATAATAAGTGCAACACGGATTTGTGCAGTACACGTAATTGGGAAAATAATATAGATGAACTTCTTGAAATTGCAAAAGTAGGAAAAGGGACAGTTCTTACACCCGAAGAGAAAGCAATCGGCACTCTTGAAAGTTTTATCGAGAATCCAGACCGCGCAGCGTTAAATGATGAATTTGTAGATGCGTTGAAGTTGGCGGTGGAGAAGTTGAAAGAGGTGAAGTAGATGGAGAGATTAACCGAAAGAGAAAGAAATATTGATGGCACAGGAGTCGCAAAGGAAGAAATTACAGATGGATTGTTGAAGCCATTCGCAGAGAAAATTCTCACTAAACTTGCCACATATGAAAATTTAGAAGAACAGGGCTTGCTTGTGAGATTGCCGTGTCCTATCGGCACAACTGTATGGGATATATGCGGAATGGACATTCGGGAAAATGTGGTAAGCGGACTTGAATATGACAAAGGCGGTAAATGGTTTTTATGGGCAAATGAGGACGAGTGCCTTGGAGCGTTAAATGTTTTGGTATTCCTCACCCGTGAAGAAGCTGAGAAGAAGTTGGAGGAGATTCAAAATGACAAGACCTGAGATTACAGCAAAATTATCAGCAATGATCGAAAAGAAAATCAATCCTCACAATGATCCACGTATTTATTGGGCGAAAGAAGTGACATTTGATTATTCAACAGATCATGCAGTAAGGGTAGATTATATGCGGTTCGTGCCGGTGAATAATAGCGTGTCCGGGATAGAAAAAGGCGACTGCTATTGTTATGAGGTTAAATCATCAGCTGAAGATTTTCGTTCTGGTCACGGGTTGAATTTCGTTGGCGATTATAACTACCTGGTTATGCCGACAGATGTATGTGCTGCGGTATCCCTTGAAATTCCGCATTATGTAGGAATATATGTGCCAGACGGAAATGGGCTTACATGCATCAAAAAAGCAAAGCGAAGAAATCGGACAAGGCCTGTGTCTGAAATACTTTTGATGATGTTCCGGTCTGCGAATAGAGATTATAGAAAAGCAGTAAAACAGTTGGAGGAGATGAAGAATGGTTCATTTTCATGAATGGTTCGTAATGAAATTTTTATACAGCTATTATGATTACAGTGGTTGTCAAGTGGAAGTGTATGAGTGTAAATGCTTGAAATGTGGAAAAATAAAGAACAAAAAGTTCATGGGAAAATGGAGGTGAAGAATGCATAGACATCAATGGATTAAGTACCATCATCACAGAAGAGGACGGGTGTACAGATGCGAAATTTGTGGACAGATTTGGAGCGAAAAGGAGATAGAGAAGCATGGCAGAATATGTTAAAAAATCAGATATAATAAAAATCATGGAGGATAATTCTTACATTATGGAAGTGTTTGGTGTTAAAAAGAAAATGATTGATGGGTTTGCGATGTGTTGTGATTTTGCAGACTTAAAAATTGTTGAGATTGATGATGAAGAGGAAATTAATATGAAACCAGAAGAAGCAAAAGACATATTATCCGATATGAGAGACCAGCATTTATGTTTCCTTGAAAGTTCTGAAAACAAAGATGAATGGCAGAAAAAATATCTCAAGGAAGCATGGGCGTGTGATTCCGGAGCAAAAGCATTGGAAAAGCAGATTCCATGCAAACCTGAAGAATATGTTCCAGATTTTCCGTACAATATATTTTCCACTCAAAAATGTGCGAAATGCGGAACACCTGTTATTGGTAAAAAAATAAGCAAGTACTGTTCTGAATGCGGGCAGAAAATTGACTGGGGAGAGGCGTGATTAAATGGATTTTAATACAGCAATGGCGAAATCAGTAGCATGGGCCAGTACATCATTTGCCGTAATAGCGGCACTCAGTTATACAAAAGAACCATTATGCTTAATGGCATTAGTTCTTCCGTTGTTTGTTGGATTACTTGCACATTAATGAGAAGGAGTTGATAATCATGTTGGACAATCCTACACTTGAAATTGACAGAGAAAAGAACGAAGTTACGATAAAATGTAATGGGGATACTATAAAGTTCAAAGATGATAATGTGGAAGTGACCAGGGTGAGCAAAAACATGATGTTTAAGTCACCAGACATAACCCCGCAACTCGCCATATCAGCATTCGCAGTACTACATCAATATTGCAGCTCAATCAGTCCACATGACTGCATCAGATGTACATTCTACGAACATTGCCCGGAATGTTTCGTGGGGTGTCCAGGAGATCAGGGCGAGACGATCAGAAAATTACAAAGCAATGAATAAAATTAGAGAGTCGGTATTTACCGGATCTTTTTATTGCAAAATTCCTCAAACATGTACCACAACTTTTCTACTGACCTGTGATAGAATATACTCAGAAGTAGTATTATGGGATTTTATAGCCAGAAATGAGGCGATGATATGGCAAATCTAAAATCAATACAGCGCAAACTTCAAAAGGCTATATTATCCACCGGATTAATCATAAAAATTGGAACGTCACAATTTTACAGCAAAGAACAGGAAAGATTGATTACTCTTACCATAATCTCAACGCCCACACTTCATTTGACCAAAAGAAAAGAATGGAAAGATTGTGACTATGAAATATTACGTACAGCATCTCAATATGATGCAGTGATGTGTCTGAAAGAGATATGGGAGGCGTGCCAAGAATGGAAATAGATAGAGGTGATTAGATGGACTTAACGCCTAAGCAGAAAGCATTTGCAGATGAATATATAAAAAATGGCGGAAATGCATCTGATGCCGCTCTAAGAGCTGGATATGCTCCTAAAAATGCAAGAATAACAGGAGCCAAGAATCTAACAAATTCTAACATTTCTGCATATATAGCCGAAAAACAATCCCTCATCGAAAAGCAAAAAGGCACTGACATTATGTCTCTGGCAGAGATCCAGCAACGCCGCTCCATGATCGCAAGAGGTGAGCTGACTGATTCATTCGGATTTGCTCCGGACTTCTCCGATCAGCTGAAATCCATGAATGATCTGGAAAAGGCATTAAAAATTAAGCAAGAGCAGGAAGAAAAGAAAGCAGCAGAGGAAGCTGCCAGAAATGCGAAGCCGTATCACATGGATCTGTACAACATTCCTGATTGTTTTCATTGGGCTATTAGAGATATTCGAGATAAGGAACATCTGGAGTATGTATTTAAGGGCGGACGTGGTTCCACGAAATCAACCACTGTTGGAATGACTATAGTAGAGTTGATGAATAACAATCATGACATTCATGCCGTGGTTTGCCGTAAGGTTGGGAATACTATCAAAGATTCTGTATATAACAAAATCAAATGGGCTATTGGAAAACAGGAATTTACAGAAGAATTTGATTCTAAGTTATCACCTATGGAGATTACATTAAAAGCAACCGGACAAAAGATATACTTCCGTGGTGCTGATGACCCTGACAAAATCAAATCCATTAACCCTGAGTTCGGATATATTGGCATTCTCTGGTTCGAGGAGTTGGATCAATTCGCGGGGCCTGAGGAAATTCGTAAGATTGAGCAGTCCGCCATCCGTGGTGGAAACCTTGCATGGATATTTAAAAGCTTCAATCCACCAAAAACAATGAATAACTGGGCTAATAAGTATGTTCTCGAACCAAAAGAGAACAGAATAGTTCATTCATCAACTTACTTGGATGTGCCAAAAGGATGGCTAGGGCAACCATTTATTGACGAAGCAGAGCATCTGAAAGAAGTCAATCCAAACGCTTATGAGCATGAGTATATGGGAATTGCGAATGGAAATGGCGGAAACGTATTTGAATATTTGGAGATTAGAGATATTACAGACGAAGAGATCAGCCACATGGATCGTATTTTCGCTGGCGTAGATTATGGATGGTACCCTGACCAGTTCTGCTATCTCCGAACTTATTACGATTCTGCTAGAGAAAAAATATATCTGATTGACGAATTGTATGTAAATAAATGGAGCAACTCCAAGACCGCTGAGTGGATCAAGAAAAAAGGCTATGACGATTATACGATGATATGTGATTCTGCGGAACCTAAGTCCGTGAACGACTTCCGGGACGCTGGACTTCCTGCCAGAGGAGCAATCAAGGGACCGGGCAGTATCGAGTATGGTTTTAAATTCTTGCAAACAAAGACTATAGTCATTGACCCGAAGCGAACACCGAACGCATACAAGGAAATTACGGAGTATGAGTATGATCGAGACAAAGAGGGAAATGTAATAAGCGGTTATCCTGACGGAAACGATCACGCAATCTCGGCACTTAGGTATGCTTATGAGCCGTTATTTAACAGGAGGGGGTACAGTGCATAAAATGTTAGATAGGTACTTTTCAGATAAAATAAATAAATTCTTAAGCATCGGTTTAAAAATATATGGATCATCTGACATTAACGAAATCTTAAAAGTTGTAGAATATGAAGACATTATTGTGCGAGATACTTCTGTAAGATGGATGGATTTTAAAAGGTAGATTAAATGGGACTTATAACAACGCTAAAAAGGTGGTTTAACATGATATTCAAAAAACAAGCCGAAGAGGATTTTAATATCCAGGCGGCAGAATTCCCAGAGATGGAATCGTTAATTAACCGGTGTGCGAACATCTACAGGGGCGTACCGGAATGGTTAGATGATAAGAACAATATCAAGACGATTAACTTCGCTAAATCTGTCTGCTCAGAGACAGCTCGGCTCGCAACACTGGCGATCGGCATTCAGATTGATGGTTCTGCAAGGGCAGCATGGTTACAGGAACAGATTGACAAGGTATACTTCCAGATTCGGCACTGGGTGGAATACGGATGTGCTTACGGAACAGTATTTATCAAACCAAACGGTGAGAGCCTTGACGTATTTACTCCGGCAGATGTGATAATTGTGGATTACGATAATCAGGAAATCAAAGGGATTATATTCAAGGATTCTTATACTGTTGGACGAAAATACTATACACGGCTTGAATATCACAGGTTTGTCGAGACAACAGTGGACGGAGTGACAACCTATCCGTACTATGTTTCCAACAGAGCTTATGTATCAAAATCCCCTCAGTCAATCGGTGATAAGATTGACCTCAAACAAACCAAATGGGCTGACCTTACGGCAGATACACCGCCGATTCTCAAAGCAAACGGGGAGAAGCTGGATGGGCCATTGTATGGAGTGCTTCGGACGCCGCAGGCGAACAATGTAGATATCAGTACACCACTTGGACTTCCGATATTCGCGGAAGCTATAGAAGAATTAAAAGACCTCGACATTGCATACAGCCGTAATGTCGGAGAAATTTTTGATTCTCAGAAGATAGTTCTGGCAGATGATAGACTGCTGATGCCAAGCGGTACGCCTGTATCAGCCATGTCACCACAGAGTTTGGAAAATAGACGAAATGAGATGAGTTTGCCGCACTTTGTCAAGAATGTATTCGGACATGATGAGAAAGAGTTCTATCAAGAAATCAATCCAGTTCTCAACACAGATACCCGTATAAGCGGCATAAATGCCCTTTTAAGCCAGTTGGGGTACAAGATTGGATTCTCTAACGGGTATTTTGTTTTTAACGAATCTAGTGGTATTCAGACAGCTACAGGAGTAGAAGCGGAACAGCAGAGGACAGTACAGTTCATTAAGGATGTGAGGGATAAACTGGAATCCTGTCTGGACAACGTAATCTACGCATTGAACGTCTACGCTGACCTGTACGGACTTGCGCCTGTTGGAGCTTATGAAGTCAATTATGACTTTGGCGATATCCTGTATGTCAGAGAAAATGACCGTGCAAGGTGGTGGCAGTATGTGACTACTGGCAAGGTTCCGGCATGGCTGTATTTCGTAAAATTCGAAGGAATGACAGAAGAAGATGCGAAAGCAATGGTCGAAGAAGCTCAGCCAGATGAGCCAACATTATTCGGAGAGGAGTAGAAAAATGGCAGATAAACCAGTAACGAGGGAAGAAACGTACCTTGCCTATTTGACAGGCGATTACACGGGCGAAATCCCGAAACCTATCACACGAAAAGAAAAATATCTGTATAAGTTATGTATAGACGGCATTGGAACCAGTAAAGAAGCCATAGCGGAAGCAGTGCAAACATATCTGTCGGACAAAGGCGTTGGGCTTAACATGGACGCAGATGGCTATGTGAGTTTGAAAGCAACGGAAGGGGCAAATAATAATGACTGATACATTTAAAGGGATAGTTACAGCAGATGGAAAGAAGAGACAGTTGCCTTATGGAAGTATCTTAGACATACCAAAATCAGATCCAAGCTTAACCGTTGAAGGTGGTTTCGCTGATGCCGCCGTAGTTGGCAAAAAAAACAAAAAAACGGATGAGGCGATTGCTTCGTTAAAGGAAGATAAAGTTGATAAACCTTCTATCTCTGATGATGGCAAAATCCCAAGGGCAAAGGAGGGAGGGGTGGAGTGGGTGGAAGTAGGGCAGCCAACGGATGGGCAGACAGAAAACGCTGTAACAAAATGGCTAGACAATCATCCAGAAGCAACGACAACTGTACAGGATGGAGCGATAGCTGAAAAAAAAATCAGTCCAGTTTTTTTGCCGTGGATTAAAAAAGATTATGTGACACCAGAAATGTTCGGGGCGGTGGGGGATGGAGAACATGATGATACTGATGCTATCAAAAAGGCAATTTTGTATGCAAGTGAAAATGGAGTATATGTTTTTTTACAAAATAGAATATATATTCTAACAAAACCAATAACACTACCAGGCGAAATTAAAATCATCGGATATCAAAAAAAAAGAACATCAAGTGGAACAGGAGCTAAACTAAGATTTAAAGGTATTGCAACTGGTATGAATTGCATTACAGTCGGAGCGGAAAATAACATGGTATCAAGCAGAGTAAGACATGTAACAATTAGCGATATTGCCATCGAATGCGCTGCTGATAATGCAACAAAAACATCAATAATTAGTATTGGAGATGTAAGTGGTTGTAGTTTGCAAAATTTAACACTATATAACGGAAATTTAAGACAAACAGAATTTACTGAATCCGAACTAGAAGACCCCGAAAAATATTGTAATTATGGAATAAAATTTAATGGGGATTCCGAACTTTTAGTTTTTAGAAATTGCAGGATAGTAGCCGATATCCCAGTATATTCTATTTTCCCTCCAGATTTTGCAGAATTTAATGAAATATTGACAATATGTGAAAAATATGGATATGCAAATTATTTTGGAAAAACATTATGTGGAAATACAACAATGTTACATATATCAATGAATCAAGGGCTTTATGGCATAAAATTTATTGAAGATGAATTGCCTAGGTTAAGTGGAATCATGAATTTAAACTCTTTTCGAATTGAACAATTAAGGCGATACTTAGACGCTAACGGCAAAAACATAACTACAAATATAGTTATTAAATTTAATCAAAATATGGTTATACCACGAAACATTACAATTTCCAATGGAAGAATTGATGGAAACGGTAATGGAATATATATTTATGGAAGTACTTATGGTGCTTTACGAACAAACAATCTTGTGAATTTTTTTGCTGTAAGCGGTATTCGACAATCATATGACCAAAATTATATACTAGATGTAAAAGATATTTCGGGTTCAAATTTGCAAATATTTTTCTTGAATTGCAATATCTATAATGGGGGAAAAGTATATTATAACAAAAAATTATTCTGCTGCGATGGACTAAAACTCGCAAATCAAGCAAATGATGGAATATATCCAGTGGTAAATAATTTGTGTGTAAAACCACTAAAAACTGGTGAAATAGTAAATCAAGCAAGATATCAAAAAAAAGCAAGCAAAGAATATTTTCAACACTTTGAAGTGGATATAGCAGCAAAACAAACCATAGCGACATTTCTAACTGAAATTATTTACCCTCGAATTGGAAATAAGGTATTTGCATTTTCTGTTACGGTTGTGGCAATAGGTGAAAAAACGATGGAAAAAGCAAACATATATTGTAAATATGGTATAAAGGATCATGAAATTGATGCAAAAGAAGTTTTACTTTCTATCACAAAATTATGTGGCGATGATATTATTTTTGCCTGTAATTCGGTAGGAAATTTGCAAAATGATAAACTAAATATTTACAAGTATGGTGAAATAGAAACATGGAGCATATTTGCATTAACTAACAATTCGGATAGTGGATATCACCTAAATTGCGAAATAACGATTTACACAACGGAAGATATTGATTAAATTAACTAAAGAGGGCTTTAGTTAACCAGCAAAAATCAAAACATGTACCACAACATTTATCGAAAGAGGTGATATACTATACTTAGCCCAGAATATTTACGCCGGATAACAGAGGTCAGTGAACAGATAGCAGAAGAGCTACACCAGTATATCATCTCTGAAATCGTGTCAAGAATGATGGCAAGAATTGGCAGAGGCGAGGACTATATTCTGACCAATGCCGATGCGTGGAGAATCAGAACGCTACAGGAATCTGGCGAATTGTTAGAGGACATTCTGGCAGAATTATCCAGATACACCAAACGTGAACAGCAGGAACTTCTTGAAGCGTTTGAGGATGCCGGAATCACTGCAATGAACTATGATGATAAAGTATACAAGGCGGCAGGATTAAGCCCTGTACCACTCGAACAATCACCGGCTATGATAAGACTCATGGAGCGAAATATGCTTGCGACTATGGGCGAGTGGAAGAACTTCACAAGAACGACTGCAAGTGCCGCTCAGAGGCTCTATATCGAGCAATGCGACCTTGCATATAATCATGTGATGACTGGGGCAGTTGGGTATACGCAAGCCATTAAAGAGGCAGTTAATAACGTTGTGAGTGATGGTGTTACGGTCACATATCCATCTGGCAGAAAAGACACGATTGAAACAGCAGTAGCACGTTCTGTCAGAACTGGTGTGGCACAGGCTACGGGAGACATATCCCTAAAGCGCATGGAAGAAATGGGCTGGGATTTAGTTCTGGTCAGTGCTCACATGGGAGCCAGAACGGGTGATGGCGGTCAGAATCCGGGCAATCACTCATGGTGGCAAGGAAAGATATACTCTCGTTCTGGCAAGAGTAAGAAATTTCCGCCGTTCTCATTGACCGGATATGGAACGGCAAGTGGACTGTCAGGGGTCAACTGTCGGCATAGTTTTGGAGCCAGTGATGGAGAATTTAATCCCTATGCAGAACTATCAGCGCAGGATAAAGCCAACAAAGGAAAGCAGTACGAAAAGGAACAGCGGCAACGTACTTATGAGCGAAGAATTCGCAAAACAAAGAGAGAGGTTCTTGGACTACAAGCAGGAGTTGACAATGCACCGAACGAAAAGGCGAAATTCGCATTACAGCAAGACCTTGACCGAAAGTCTTATCTTTTGCAGAAACAAAATGCTGCATACAAAGATTACTGTAAGAGGAACGGCCTGAGAGAACTGCAAGACCGGATTATGATTGCGAAGTGGAACCGCCAGAACGCCGCTAAAGCCAGAGGAGCAGCAAAAAGATATAAAACAGCGAAGGGGATTGACTGATGGATAGATGGGAATATTTCAATCCAAATCCTGTTAAGGATAAGAGAACAGGAGATTGCGTTGTCCGAGCAATATGCAAAGCAACTGGCTTCGACTGGGAAACGGTATTCGCCGGATTAATGATACAGGCATGCACTCTGTCAGATATGCCGAGTGCAAATTATGTCTGGGGAGCGTACCTCTATAAACGTGGGTACAGACGTAAACTGATTGAGCAATCAGAACGGTATATCTATACAGTCAATGATTTTTGCGCAGATCATCAGACAGGCACATACATTCTCTGCATAGATGGTCATGTGGTGACAGTACAAGATGGTAAATATTATGATACATGGAATTCCGGAAATGAAGTCCCGGTATATTACTGGGAAAAGGAGTAGCTAAATGAGCATACAGGAATTTATTCAGTTTTTTCTTTCAATCTGTGGAGGAGTATCAATTATTGGAGGGGCAGCAGCTGTTGTTTTTAAATGGATTACTCCGGCATTTCGACTCAACAAGCGAGTTGAGACACTGGAAGAACATGATAAGCGAGATTACGAGAGTCTTCAGAGGATTGCGGAACGTGATTCATTGATTCTGGAAGTGCTATCAACCATGCTGGATAGTCAGATTAGTGGAAATAATGTTGAGGAATTAAAAAAAACAAAGCAGAAGCTCACGGAGTATCTTGCACAGAATCAACGTTAGCATTGATAAGGGGTATGCTCATGAAATTATATGTGTTCACAAAGAAAGATATAGACAGGTTCTTGATAGAGTGTAATTTCACACCGGACGAAGAAAGACTGTTCCGGCTGAGATGTCAGGAGCGCACGCTCGAATACTGCGCTGAACAGATGAATGTGAGCATATCTACCGTAAAGAGATTAAGCAGAAGAGTAAACAGTAAGATTATAAAAGTATGCTAAAAGGAGAGGCAATTTACCCCTCCTTCTTTTTATGCAAAATCTTCTTTTACAGCTCTTTCAAGTAGCTTTATAACATATTCTGGTGGAGTTCGCTTGCCACTCTCCCAGTTTTCTATGCTTCTTTTAGGAATACCATATTTTTCAGAAAAAGCTTGCTGGCTCAGATTTGTAAAATTCCTTAATTCCTTTACATCCATATATTAACCTCTCGTTTCTTCCCAATCGCCATCGTCAAAAATGGTAACCTGTCTATGTATCGTCTGCATCCAGTCTTCACCAGTGGAATTTCCGAACGGATCTCGGCTTTTTCTCGGTACTTCCTGTTCTAATTTCACATAACGACACCACGTAGATTCGTCTTTTAATATTTTCCATCCTTTTTCAACTAATTGCTTAATCCTTTCTTCGCCTGTCATTTTATTATCCTCCCTTGACTATATTTTTACCTTCGTGGTATAATGGCTTTGTCACTTACAGAGGGATGTTCTGTAAGCGGAGTGCCTAACGATTCCGGGCACCACGGATTGAAATAATAATTTTAGGTATAAAGAGCTAGTTTTGCATGCTTAGCTCTTTTTACTTTGCATTTTTTCCGTCTCCATAACATTTATAAAACGCTTCAACCAGCTCTGCCAGTTCCTGCGGCGTGAGCTTTTCTTTTAGGTCATCCGGGATACGATTGTAATTGCGCGCAAAGGTTTCAACACAATCTCCAATTTTGCATGCCTTTTTGACCTGTTCAAGTTTGTACATTGCTCCGATTTCTTCAGCTGTAAACATCCCTTTTCTAAGAGCTTCACGGCCTTCTTTGTCTCGATCAAGCCCCAATGATTTTATCGCTACTTTCTTACTAATGACTCCGATTCCTTGTATTTTCATTTTAATCCTCCTTTATTATAAAACGCGATATCTCACGATATCTTCAACTTTCTCAGGACTTCCATACCAGTATTTTTCGTCTGGATTCCATTTAAGCCCAAATTCTTTTAAAGTTTTCCTACAATTAAAAGTATTTCCAGAAACAACTCCGTCTCCAAGGTTAAAAAGAACTTCGCATCCATCAAGGAAAGCATTGAAATATTTGCCAAGCTTTGCGAGCTTGAGATCTTCTTTAGCTTTTTCCCATGCTCTTTTAAGTGCTACAGAAATAGTACATTTACACTGTCTTACGATACTCCATGCATTTTTCATGATTTCTGATTTGTTATACTTCATAATGCTTACCTCCTAAATGATTCCTTATTTCCTCTTGTTGATATTATAATACCACCCAGTGAGTGATATGTCAATACTTTTTTGACACTTTTTCGAACTTTTTAGATTGATATATCTATGTAAAAATATAATCAGAAAGGCGGTGCATAAGATGGCATTATATAACAATCCTTATCAATACAGTTTTGGCGTTCCGGGACAGATGAATCAGTTCCAGCAACAGCCTGTCCAGATGCCGGCTCAAGCAGTACAGCAACCACAGCAGAATAATAGCGGTATCCTGTGGGTATCCGGCGAAGTCGGCGCAAAATCCTATCTGGTAGCACCCGGGACAAGTGTTTTACTGATGGATTCAGAATCAGAGAAATTTTATATAAAATCCACAGACGTATCCGGCATGCCGCAGCCACTGCGAACGTTTGAATACCACGAGGTAGGCTCTCAGATGCCGCCTAAACAGACTGTTCAGAACATGGACAGTAAATACGTCACCAGACAGGAATACGACGATTTAAAGGGCAAATACGAAGCTATCATAAACCGATTAAATTCTTTTTCTGAACCTGTTAGGGCTAATACCGTGCAGGAATCAGCAATCAAGGGAGGAAATGCAGATGAGTAATCCATTATTTAACACACTTGGCGGTGGGATGCCACAGGGAAACGGACCAATGCAGATGATACAGCAGTTTATGCAGTTTAAGCAGAATTTTAAAGGAGATCCGAAAGCAGAAGTTGAGAAAATGCTACAGTCTGGAAGGATTTCACAGCAACAGCTTAATCAGGTTCAGCAGATGGCAGGGCAGTTCCAGCACATGCTAAAAGGAATGAAATAGTACATTACAATCTGGCCAGATTGATGTAAATATACAATAAAGGAGATTATAACTATGGATGGAAATTTAACAGCATCGGACGTTGCTCTTTTGACCGGGAACAACAGAAATGATGGAATGTTTGGCGGAGATGGCGCATGGTGGCTTATCGTGCTTTTCTTGTTCGTATTCTGCGGATGGGGAAACAACGGCTGGGCCAATAATGGAAACGGCGGCGGATATGTAGCCACAGCAGCTACTCAGGCGGATATTCAGAGAGGATTCGACAATTCCGCAGTAATCAGCAAGCTTGACGGAATCAACAACGGTCTCTGTGATGGATTCTATGCAGTAAACAACGGTATGCTTACCGGGTTCAACGGAATCAACACAAACATCATGCAGACCGGCTTTGGAATTCAGCAGGCAATTAATGCCGATACTGTAGCGAATATGCAGAACACTAATGCTTTACAGGCACAGTTAGCTCAGTGTTGCTGCGACAACAGGGCAGGACAGGCACAGATCAGATATGATATGGCTACTAACACTTGCGCGATCCAGAACACCATGAACAGCAACACAAGAGACATTATCGACAGCCAGAATGCAGGAACAAGAGCAATTCTTGATTATCTTTGCAATGAAAAGATTTCTAACTTGCAGGCTGAGAATAATGATCTCAGACGTGCTGCTTCTCAGGACCGCCAGAGTGCACTTCTCACAACTGCAATGGCTTCACAGACACAGCAGCTTATTAACGCAATTAATCCGGCACCGATTCCGGCATATCAGGTTCCTAACCCGAACACATTTTACGGATGCGGATGTAACACTGGATGCAATTGTTGATAACTTCATATCGAGAGTATCTTTCGATTGATTTCGGATGTCGGCTTATGCCGTATTACACAGAGGGGCAGGCTGAGACCTGTCCTTTTGTGATATGAAAGGGGTAAAAAATTATGGCAGAATTTACAAATGTAGCTGCTCAGACTGTAGCAGCAAATGGAAACGTAGTATTTTCAAACACGGCAGTCAAGGGTTCTAACTGTATTCAGCACAGAGAGGGAAGCGGAATTATTACGCTGAGAGGACTGACAAATCAGTGCAAAGCGAGATTCTTCGTGGATTTTTCTGGTAATATCGCAATTCCAACAGGCGGTACTGTCGGAGCTATCTCTCTGGCTATTGCAATCTCTGGCGAACCTGTATTATCTTCACAGATGATTTCCACACCGGCAGCAGTAGATCAGTACAACAATGTGTCCTCTGGAATCTATATTGATGTACCTCGTGGTTGTTGCGTTAATATCGCAGTAGAGAACACAAGCGATCAGGCTATTTCTGTTGCGAACGCAAACATTGTTGTGACCAGAGAAGCGTAGGAGGTGTGATTATGAGAGATATTAAAGACTTATGCGCAAGAATCGAAGATGAACTTTCTAAAATTGCTGACAGTGGACTGACCACTGGAAATCTGGAAATGACATATAAGCTGATTGATATGTACAAAGATATCAAGAGCACTCAGTACTGGGATAAGAAAGTAGAGTACTATAACGCTGTCCTTGACGAGATGCGTGGTGGGTACAATGACGATTACAGCGAACGTGGAAGAAAACGTGACAGTATGGGGAGATATAGCGCAAATGATGGCAGAATGATGCCAGATTACGACAGAGGCAGTTCTTATGCCAGACGTGGCGAGCATTATGTCAGAGGACATTACAGCCGTTCTGATGGACGAGATGCTTATGACGACTATATGACACAGAAACAGAGTTATCGTTCTGGCAAGTCTGAAGACTGCAAGAGAAAGATGCTTGCTGCTCTGGAAGAACATCTGGACGAACTCACAACAGAAATGAGTGATATGTCCAAGGACGCAGAGTGCCGGGAAGAACGCGATCTTGTTAAAAGATACGTGGAAAAGCTCCGTGATATGCTCTAATTAGCCAAAACATGTACCACAACTTTTTGGAGGTTCTGTGGTAAAATGTATTCATAAGGAAGATTCGTAAGTGGTTGCCGCCACTTGACATAGACATTTTTTTTCATTGATTCCTCCTTTCTTGGGTGCGTGTCCTTAACAGAAACAGGTTCGGGCGGAATCTGGAGGTTGAAAAGCGGATGCAATTTCCGACGCGCGCCATTGCTGTCTATATGACTTGCTCGCTCGCATAGGCAGTACGCACCTCCTTGTAAAAGGTAAATGGGCAGACGCCCGAAACAACTCGTGGCAGGCATGACACGTTAAACACCTTGCTAACCCGGGCATCCGGGTTTTGCGGAATGTGCAAGTAACTGGGAACGGCCTGGTCGTAGACTAGGTCTTGATGGTTCGAATCCATCCATTCCGCTTGTTTGGAGACTGAAATTGGTGGCTGAAAAAGCGCAGGGCAGTGCGTAGGAATGTATAACCGAGTTCCGAATACGTGCTGTTTATCGGTGATATAGTGACTTCCTCTAGTAGTCAATAAGTGAACGTGCTGAAATGGTTCTTCCAAACATGTACATCGCAGGATAGAGAAGTGGAATCTCGCAAGGTTCATACCCTTGAGAACGGCGGTTCGAATCCGCCTCCTGCAATTAATCTGCTTAAAGTTACGCTATCTGTATGCAGGTGGTCTATGGCTAGGGTAGATTGCGACATCATGATGCTGAAAAAAAGGTTATTGCTGTAAAAATCCTAAAGGTTGACGAACCTAAAAAGCATAATGGAATGTAGCTCAGTTGGAAGAGCGGAGAGCACATAGCTCTTGACGCCGCAGGTTCGAATCCTGCCTTTCCGTTTACCCTGCCAGTGGTCTAACTGGCTTAATCCATTACCTGCGGCGGCAGGTCAATAAACACGACCAGGAGGATATATATGCAGAAACTCATTGACACATTAAAATCATTTGGAATCGAAATCCCGGAGGACAAACAGGCAGATGTTAAGAAAGCACTCTCTGAGCATTACAAAAATGCTAAAGAGGTAGCAAAAACCCTGTTGAAAGTCGAGGGAGAACGAGATGGCTGGAAAGTACGTGCGGAGACGGCAGAAGAAACTCTGAAAGGTTTTGACGGTATCGACCCGGCAAACATTCAGACTGAACTTGCTGGATGGAAGAAAAAAGCCGAGGATGCAGAGAAAGAATTCAATGCAAAAATCTACGACCGTGATTTCTCAGATGCGCTCAAAGCGGCACTTGATGATGTTAAGTTTTCCAGTGAAGCTGCAAAGAAATCAGTTATGGCTGACATTAAAGAAGCAGGTCTTAAGCTGAAAGACGGTAAAATCCTTGGACTGAATGATCTGATTGAGCAGATGAAGCAGTCTGACGCATCCGCTTTCGTGGATGAATCTCAGCAGCGGGCTCAGCAGAATCAGGCAAGATTTACCACTCACGTTGGACAGCAGCAGACACCGGGAAGCATGACAAAGAAAGATATCGAAGCGATCAAAGACCCGTCCGAGAGACAGGCTGCAATTGCTCAGAATATCCAGTTATTCCAGTGATTTTTTTTTCACACCGACTATACGCCAGAGTATAGCCGCTAACCCAATGCCTTAACAATTATGGGTAGAAAGGATTTTTTTATGCCAGCAAAAACTAATCTTATTATGACTAATGATATTCAGGTCGCAGCACGTGAGCTTGACTTTGTTACCAGGTTTGAAAGAAACTGGCAGCACTTACGTGATATTCTGGGTATCATGAGACCTATCAAAAAGCAGCCGGGTGCTGTACTCAAGTCCAAATACGCAGAGGGCACTTTACAGAGTGGAAAAGTGGCAGAGGGCGAGGAAATTCCTTACAGCAAATTCGTTGTAAAAGAAAAACCCTATGCAGAAATGGATATTGAGAAGTACGCAAAGGCTGTATCTATCGAAGCGATCAAGAATCACGGTTATGAGAACGCCGTTCAGATGACCGATGATGAATTCCTTTTCCAGCTTCAGACTGACGTTACCGGCAGATTTTACGATTATCTGAAAACCGGTACACTTACTTCCACAGAAACAACATTCCAGATGGCTCTGGCGATGGCCAAGGGTCGAGTAGAAAACAAATTCAAACAGATGCACAGGAATGTGACTGGCGTTGTTGGATTTGTCAATATTCTGGACGTATATGAATACCTTGGAGCAGCTGAGATTACTATTCAGAATCAGTTCGGTTTCCAGTACATGAAAGATTTCATGGGATTCAACACAATCTTCCTGTTATCTGACAGTGAGATTCCAAGAGGGCAGGTTATTGCAACTCCTGTTGAGAACATCGTCCTGTACTATGTTGACCCGAATGAATCTGACTTTGCGAGAGCTGGTCTGGTGTATACCGTTTCCGGAGAAACAAACCTGATCGGATTCCATACACAGGGCAACTACCACACAGCAGTGTCTGAAGCGTTCGCGGTTATGGGGCTTACTCTTTTTGCGGAGTACATTGACGCAATCGCAGTAATTACCATTGACGATACACCGGCACTCGGAACTCTGACAGTATCATCTGAGGCAGGAACAGCAACTGGTGATACAAAAATCACTGTAAACCCGGCTAAAGAAAACGCTAACAATGTGTACAAGTACAAAGTTGGTGCATCTGAAACAGCTGTAACTTATGGCCAGAATCTCAGAAACTGGACTACATGGGACGGAAAAGCTGACATTAAGGCAGCAACCGGACAGAAGATTACAGTAGTTGAGTGTGATGGAACATATAAAGCACTGAATGCCGGAAGTGCAAGCGTAACAGCAAAATCATAAATGTAGGAGGTAACTGGCATGGCTTATGCAGATTATGATTTTTACACAGAATCCTATTATGGCAATGTCGTGCCAGAAGCTGACTTTGATCGTCTGGCAGCCAGAGCCAGCGATTTTATTGATACATTGACATTTGATAATTTGGTGGACGGAGTGCCAGCTGATAAGCGTTCACAGAAACGTATTAAAAAGGCGGTCTGTTCACTGGCTGAATTAATGTATCAGATTGAGCTTGCTGAGAAGAATGCTACCAATGCCGCTGTGAGCGGTACGTCAACTGCAATCGGGTCTGGTGGTAGCACGACAGGCATTGTAACATCTGTATCTTCTGGCAGTGAATCCATCTCTTACGCAACACCTCAGCAGATTGGAGCAAGTGCAAAGGAATGGAGTGCGGTGTATGCCGCCGCCGGGGATGTACAGAAAACGAATGACTTACTTCTTAAGACAGCTTTGCCGCTTCTGATGGGAGTAAGGACGGATGAAGGAGTACCAATTTTATATGCAGGAATGTAATATTAATGTTCTCGGGACGGTTTACAAAATTAGTCCAAAAGAATTAAAAAATGCAGATGTTGACGGCTACACAGACAATACATCAAAAGAAATTGTTATCAGAACAGACAACGCAAATAATGTTGGTGATTTTGATTCCTTACAGAAAAAGCAGTTGAGACATGAAATTATTCATGCGTTCTTGTCGGAAAGCGGATTGCAGTGCAACTGGCAACATACAGAGCAGTTCGGACATGACGAAACTACGGTTGACTGGTTTGCTATTCAGTCACCGAAAATTTTTAAAGTATTCAATGAACTTAAATTAATGTGAGGTGAAAAATAATGGATATTTCAACATTAGGCTCATGCGTAGCAATCGTTATGATTTGCTACATCGTAGGAATGGGCTGTAAAGCATCAAAAAGAATCTCTGATGAATGGATTCCAGTAATCATGGCGGTTATTGGCGGGATTCTTGGAGCGGTCGGAATGGGAATTATCCCGGATTTCCCGGCAACAGACTATATCACGGCGGTTGCAGTCGGTATGTTTAATGGATTGTCGGCCACTGGTGTGAATCAGATTATCAAGCAGACAATGCAGAAAGAATAATTAAGGAGAGGGTATCATGTACGAAAAAACGGTGACGGTTTTTAATTATTACGAATCAGCCACGACAAGAGATGCGTACTGGTATCCTCATGTTTTATCCGGCGTTGACCTCATTACGGACAAAGGGGCAATCCTTAAAAAGTACGGACCAGATACAACAGACAACGCACAGTTGCACATCCGTTACACTGTCCAGAATGGCGATATAACCATTACTGATAGAGACGGTAAGATTCTCCCATGGGTGCCGCCTAAAGAGTGGAAACAGCAGATCAACAACGCTCTAGAGGATACTATCACATTCTCAGATGAATCGTTCTTCTGGGAGGGCGAGTGGACTGGTGGGACGGTAACTGACAGCGACTATCGGAACGGATTCTACCAGTACATGAACGAGAATAAGGATAACGTGTTTAAGATTACCAGTGTAGGCGGACCGTATACGCTGATTCCACATTTTGAGATTTTGGGTAAGTAATATGAGTAAAATTCATCATTTCAAAGGATTCTCCATAGTTGACGGAGATATGAAAATCAAGCTGAATATGGACAGGTTCTCCAAACAGTATCAAGAAGCCCAGTATCTCCTTGATGGAATGGTCATGGATAGTATGGTGCCGTTTATGCCGATGATTACAGGGGACTTCATTAATCGAACGAGAGTTGAGAGTACATCCTTGCAAGGAACTGGGAAAGTATGCGCGGCGGCGGCCCCTTATGGGCGCTTCCTGTACGAAGGAAAAGGAATGGTTGATGAATTGACCGGAAGTCCCTACGCGAGACGTGGAGCAAAGAAAGTTCTCGTTAGTCAGTTTTCTGGTCGGACAGCCGCAAAGGAAAATCTTGAATACACCAAACAGGCTCACCCACGGGCACAGGCAAAGTGGTTTGATGCCGCTAAACGGCAATATGGCAGTACATGGATTCGCAAAGTAAAAGCACAGGCAGGAGGTGGCAGACATGGCGGATAAACCTATTGGTAAAGATGCGACCGGATATGAGATTCTGACAGATGCCATGAAAGCACTTCTGAACCAGTATCCGGGACTATACGAAAATGAAACAATCAAATTCGAGGAACTCGGCAAAGAATCCGGAATTGCGTTCTCAGCGGACAACGGGGCCTTGATTTATTCGGAAAAAGAAGATGTTTGTGGAGTAATGCACCAAATTTGTCAGTACCCATTTTATGTAGTGTACCGAACAGCATCCGACAAGGAACGGCAGAAGTTATCTGTTCAGAAGTTCCTGGATAATCTCGGTAAATGGATATGCCGAGAACCAGTTATTATAAACGGCTCTGAGACGCGCTTAAATGCTTTTCCAGAGCTTTCACAGGGGCGAGTGATAAAACGTATCACCCGTGATAACTCCTATGGTTTAGAACCGCAGGAGAGTGGCGTACAGGACTGGTTATTGCCATTATCGGTACGCTACGAAAACACTTATGAAGTAATATAACAAGTAACAACCGGCTATCAATTGGAGATAGTCGCTAACCTACACAGCCTTTTAAAAGTTATAGGCAGAAAGGACATTTCTATGGCAGTTACAGGCAAGATTGACCGTAAATATATGGCTCATTACATCGACGCAGGTTCCCTCTGTGGAGGACTGACACCGAAATATGAGCGTCTTGGAAAAGATCTGGAAGAGTACAATGTAGAACTCAATCCGGATACTGAAACATCTAAAAACATTCTCGGAGAATCCACATTCAAACATAACGGCTACGAAGTTTCTTCTGACGCTGATCCGTTCTATGCAGATACTACTTCTGATCTGTTTACGGCGTTACAGAAAATCGTAGATGGACGTCTCAAAGACGATAGCCTCAAAACAAAAGCTGTTGAGGTTCATCTCTGGACGGAAGCTACATCTGGCAAATATGAAGCATATCAGCAGGAATGCTACGTTGTGCCGACCTCCTACGGCGGTGATACATCCGGCTATCAGATTCCATTTACAGTCAACTATGTTGGCGAGCGCACAAAAGGAAAATTTGATATCAGTTCCGGTACATTCACAGCTGACAGTGAATAAGCACATACACAAGGAGGGCGCGCCAAATGGCAAAAACAATTAACACAAAAATTGATGATGGAATTTTTCTTTTCACTTTTACCAATAACGAAGACGAAGTTTTTTCTTCTTTCAAGCTGAATCCAACTGATATCAATGTAGCAGCACGTGCGGAGGAACTGGGAGAGTACTTTGACCAGCTTAAAAATTCTATTCAAAAAGTCACATCTGGTAAGGAAGTGGCAGAACTGAACAAACAGATCGAAGACAAAATCAACTATCTGCTCGGATATGAAGCATCAAAAGACCTGTTCAAGGAGCCGATCACAGCGACTACTGTATTCGGCAATGGTCAGGTATTCGCCTACATCGTACTTGACAAGATCGCAGAAGCAATCGCACCGGAAATCGAAAAGAGAAAAAAGAAAATGCAGACGGCAGTCAATAAGTACGTGGAGAAATATACAAAATGACCGCCTATGAGCTTCCCACCTCGCTTAACATAAGTGGGGTGGATTTTTCTATTAGAACGGATTTTCGAGCAATCATCGACGTTCTCATTGCTATGAACGACCCGGAACTGGACGAGCAGGCGAAAGCAGTTGTTATGTTGCAGATTCTGTTTGAGGACTGGCAGAGTATTCCGCCGGAACACTTATCTGAAGCCTGTCAAAAAGCATCAGAATTCATCGACTGCGGACAGTTAGACGATAATCCAAACCACCCAAGGCCCCGTTTGATGGACTGGGAACAGGATGGCGATATGATCGTTCCGGCGGTAAACAAGGTCACTGGTAAAGAAATCAGATCGGTGCCGTATATGCACTGGTGGACATTCTTCGGATATTTCATGGAATCCGGTGAATGTCTGTTCAACACGGTCGTTGGAATCCGGTCGAAAAAAGCAAAGGGCGAAAAGCTTGATAAATGGGAAAAGAAATTCTATCAAGAAAACAAGAACATTATTGATATAAAAACACGTCTCAGCGAAGAAGAGCAAGCGTATAAAGATGCGCTGAATGAGATGTTAAACCTCAAATAGTTAGGAGGTGGACGCATGGCTGCTGATGGCTCAGTCATTATTGATACCAGAATGGATACAACCGGTGTCCAAAATGGCGTATCAGCTATAAAACAGTCATTTAACGGCCTTGGAAGTGCTGTAAAAAAAATCGGTCTGTTAATTGGTGGGGCTTTTGCTGTTGGTAAATTGGTACAGTTTGGAAAAGAGTGCGTGGAACTTGGCTCTGACCTCGCAGAAGTGCAGAACGTGGTCGATGTTACATTTACCACCATGTCGGATAAGGTGAACGAATTCGCAAAGAATGCCATGACCTCAGCCGGACTGTCAGAAACCATGGCAAAAAGGTATGTCGGTACGTTCGGAGCAATGTCTAAGTCGTTCGGATTCTCAGAAGCACAGGCTTACGACATGTCAACGGCTCTAACACAGTTGACTGGTGACGTAGCATCATTCTATAACATCAGTCAGGACTTGGCTTATATTAAGCTGAAATCAGTGTTTACGGGCGAAACGGAAACACTCAAGGACCTCGGCGTGGTAATGACCCAGTCGGCACTTGACCAATATGCACTTGCAAATGGCTACGGCAAGACCACATCTGCAATGACTGAACAGGAGAAAGTTGCTCTCCGCTTTGCTTTTGTGCAGGAACAGTTATCAGCCGCATCTGGTGACTTCATTCGTACTTCTGACAGCTGGGCGAACCAGGTGCGAGTGATGCAGTTGCAGTTGCAGTCCCTCAAGGCAACAGTCGGACAAGGGCTGATTAATATTTTTACACCTGTTCTGAAAGTAATCAATATTCTTCTCGGCAAACTGGCGACTCTGGCAAACGCATTTAAGTCATTCACGGAGCTTATTACTGGCAAGAAATCTTCCGGTCAAACGAGCGGAAGTGGAGCGGGTCTTGCCGGAACAGACGCGATCGCAGATACAGCGGACCAGTATGGACAGGCGGCAGATAATGCAGAGAAACTGGCAGATGCCACGAACGACAATGCAAAAGCAACAAAAAAAGCGAATAAGGAAACCAAAAACTATCTTTCGTCACTTGATGAAGTTCACAAAGTCACATCTACTGGCAGCAATTCATCTTCCACACCATCTTCATCTGGTGGAAGTGGTGGAGCAGGTAACAGTGGCCTTCCGAGTTCAGTTGGTAATGTGGACTACGGCAATCTCGCAGAAGGCGAAACCGCACTTGACAAGATTAGCGATTCCGCAAAGAAACTTGCTGACCTGCTCAAGAAACTCTGGAAACCATTCCAGGACGCATGGAAAAAAGAGGGTAAGAATACCATTAATGCAGCAAAAGTCGCACTTGATGGACTCAAAAAGCTCGCTGTAAGTGTAGGTAAAAGCCTTGTAGAGGTCTGGACAAATGGCACAGGCACAACGATGCTTACGACCATGCTGAGGATTGCTCAGAACGTGCTTAAAACTATCGGGAATATTGCATCCGGTTTTGCGGATGCGTGGAATAAGAACAATGTTGGAACGCAGATCATACAGAACATTGCAGACGCCCTTGTGGTGGTTATGCAGTTTGTTGAAAAAATCGCAGAGGATACAGCAACATGGGCGGCGAACTTGAACTTTTATCCGTTACTAGAATCCATCAGTAACCTGACCAGTACCTTTGCGCCAATTCTGGAATCTATCGGAAATGTTCTTGAATGGATTTATAACAATATTGTTCTCCCAATGCTGAAATGGCTGATTGAAACAGGAATTCCGACAGTGATTAACCTAGTGTCTGATTTGGCTGGATTCTTTGCAGATCATCAATCAATCATTGAAGCATTTGGCGCAGCTCTGATCGGAGCATTTGCGGCAGCGAAGATTGCAGGCTTAGCTTCGAGAATCGCAGGAAGTATAACGACAGTAGCAAGTTTCATTAAGGGTCTTATTGCACTCATGACCGGCTCTGGCGGCATTATTGGTGGAATCAAAGCCATTGCGACAGCTGTCGGACCGGGCGGAATTTTTATAGCAGCAGTAACAGCTTGCATTGCGATTGGTGTATTGCTGTACAAAAACTGGGACAAAATAAAAGAAGTTGCAGGTGCGGTATGGAGTTGGATTAAAGACAAAACCATAGCTTTCGTTGATGGAATAAAATCCAAACTAAGTGATTTGGCAGAAAAGATTGTTTCTATTTGGAATGGTATCAAATCAAGTGCAAAAGAAAAGTGGAGCGCTATATGGTCCACTATAAAAGAAGTTGTAAAGAGGATAGTTGATGGAATCGTTGATAAATTCAAAAGTGCAAGAGACAAGGTTGTTGATACGTTCGAGGGTATTAAAAACAAAGTTAAAGAGATATTCAATAAAGTTATCGGTATCGTAAATGGCGCAATCGGTACGGTGAACGGCGCGATCAGTGGAATTGAATCTGCAATGTCATTTGGTCCGTGGGAAGTGCCTACACCATTCGGCTCTAAGACGATCGGATTTAGCGCAAGCTTTCCAAGAGTACCGACTATTCCATATCTGGCAAAAGGTGCAGTTATTCCACCAAGAAGCGAATTTCTGGCTGTCCTTGGAGACCAGAAACAGGGTAATAACATTGAAGCACCAGAAGCACTGCTCAGAAAAATTGTTCGTGAGGAAACTGGTGGACAGCAGAGTGGTGGAAATTATCGTTTTACTGCTCAGATTAACCGCAGAACAGTATTTGACGAAATTATTGAAGAGGCTAAGTTAAGACAGAATACGAGCGGCAGAAATCCGTTTGAGCTGGCATAAGAGGTGAGCACATGGCATCTATATTATTGAGCAAATCTATAACGGACAGGTACAGAATAAATGGCAAGCGCATGCCTCAGCCAGATAAGGATATGACATGCAATTTTGAAACAACATATTCAGAAGGCAGTAATCGTACACAGTTCGGAAAAGCCATATTGGTTCCGCTATTTACAGTTATCCAATATGGCTACGAGGCTAGCAACATACCGGTGAACGAAGCAGAAGAACTCATAAATGCAATAATACACGGGAAACCTTTTAATCTGTACCACTATTCCATCAGACATCACGATTGGCGCACAGAATCATTCTATGTCGGAAAGGGAACATTTTCCCTGGCTTGTGCGGCACCTGGTGAAGAATACTATTCAAAAATATCTTGCAATATGACGGGGGTGAATCCACTTGATTAATGTATCAGATGCATTTAAACAGAAACTACAGGACGGTGAAAAAGTCTGGCAGGAAGTGGAAATCACCTTTCCTGATGGGACGGTAAAAACAGCAAAAGATGAAATCATGGGTGAAAACTGTACTTATTCTGACTGTGCAGAAAGCAGCAGCTTTCCGATCGGCTGCGTTGTGTGTAAGCCCATGACACTTGAATTGGATAACTCTTCTGATCAGTGGAAAAACTACTATTTTTATATGGCGAAAGTCCATGCATATATCAAAATGCAGATTGATAGTGAGACAGTTGAAACCATTGATAAGGGAACTTATACGATCACGACACCAGAACAGTATGGCGAGTTGCTTAACTTTACAGCCTTGGATGATATGTACAAAGCAAACGCAACTTATACGTCCAATCTGATCTTGCCGCAATCAATAGAAATCCTTGTCAGAGATGCATGCAAAACTCTTGGTATTCCGTCAGGAGTTTCCATGACACATGGCAATCTTATCGTGTCAGAACTCCCCGAAAACATGACATTTCGCCAGTTATTCGGATGGGCGGCAATGATTGAGACTGCTAACGCCCGTCTGGACAATAAAGGGTACTTGCAGTTCATTAAATGGGATTTTTCTAATCTACAAGAAGATTACAGTGCAGTAGTGGACGCTGATGGAAATGTCAAATTTAAAGGCGGCGCAAGTATTGACTCAGAGAATTTTATCAGTCCGTCAGGAAACTGGACAATTGATAGTGATGGATTCTTGACACTGATTGAATCAGCAGCTGACACATCCGAAAGGCTCAAAGACTTTTTTGAGAGTCCGACTGTATCCAGCGACGATATTATAATCACTGGGATCAAGCTAAAAAATAGAGAAAATGAAGCCATGTACGGAAGCACAGGATATGTTCTTGAATTGGAGAACGACCTTGTTGCAAATTCGGACTTGGAGACGGTAGCTGCTCAAATCGGTGATTCCATAATTGGAGTCAAATTCCGCAACATGTCGGGAGAACTTGCATATAATCCACTCATTGAGTTCGGAGATATGGCGTATACTTACGACCGTAAGTGGAACAGATACATTACTCCACTGACAGACGTTTCTTGTTCCGTTAATGGAAAAACCGCTGTAAAAACTCAGGCAGATGATCCAATCAGAGGAATGAGCAAGTTCCAGTCAGAATCCACTAAGGCAATCGTAGAAGCAAGACGGCTTGTCAAAAAAGAAAAAACGGCCAGAGAGAAAGCAGTAGAGAAATTAGAAGAAACCTTAAAAAATTCTTCTGGATTATATGAAACATCAGTCGCACAGGAAGATGGCAGTACTATCACATATCTGCATGACAAGCCTACACTTGCAGAATCAAAAAATGTAATTAAATTCACAGCAGAAGCCATTGGCGTATCCAATGATGGCGGCAAAACATATCCTTACGGTTTCTTTCTGACAGGCGATTTGATAGCAAAAATTCTGTACGCGCATGGTATCAATGCTGATTATATTGACACAGGCGCACTGACTGTCAGAGATAGCGATGGAAACATAATCTTCCAGGTTGATATGGACACAAAAAAAGTAATCATCAGTGGTGATAATGTTGTAATTGGTGGTAGTTCTTTGCCGGATAAACTGACAAAAATGGACAACAATATTGCAGATGCCAAGAATATAACTATGCAGTTATCCAACGAAATGCAAGCTATCGCGGCTGACAAAGATGGAACTATCACAGTATTTCCACAGGTATCGACCAAAGTAACTGTAATGTACGGCTCAAGTGACATTACTAACGAATGCAGTTATACGGTCAACAAATCGGACTTTGTGACTGGTTCGTGGGATCTAACTACTCATACTTATACGGTTACTGGATTATCGGCAGACAATGGATGGGTGGATATTAAGGCGGTATACCTGAATAATCTTGCGGTTACAAAGCGATTTACTGTATCCAAGCAGAAACAGGGTACTGATGGAAAGCCTGGAAGAACTTACATTATTGAATCGTCATGCAGTGTACTTAAACGCAGTGCAGATAATACAATCAGTCCGAATTTTCTGGAATTTAACGCATATTACAGAGATGGCGATTCGGCTACCAGATATGCGTATAAGGGCAGATTCGTGATCGAAGAGACTACTGATGGTAATACATGGAAAACCATTTACACCAGTTCAACGGATGAAGATACGGTGACACATTATCTTTATACGATACTGACCAATAGCTCTGGCGAAACTATTTCAAGCTCAAACGGCTCTACTATTGGTATTCCAAGGGATGTCACGAATGTCCGGTGTAAGCTGTATGCATCCGGTGGAACTACAACATTGATGGATATGCAGAGTGTTGCGGTAGTGATTGATGTGGACAATCTGACACAAGAACAGATTGTTAAAATTCTGAGCGATGATGGAAAGTTTAAAGGACTCTATTATCTGAACGGACACCTATATATCAGCCTTGATGCATTGCTGGGAAACTGTGCGACACTTGGCGGAAAGAAAAATGGGAATGGTTACTTGAAAATCAAAGATGCCAATGACACAGTTAAAGGATTGGTTGACCGCTCTGGATACACTGTATTCACGAACTACGAGGAAAATTCTATGCGCATGAAGTATACGGGAATCTGTTTCTCAAATACTGGAATAAACCCTGTTAGTGCCGAAAAATATCTTAACAGCACTGCAGATGTTGAATTTGTTGAAACGGCGTGGGGAATCGACTGGAATGCCGAAGAATTAAACATTGTCGCCACAGAGGTATCGGCTAATACCGGTACATTTGAAGATTTGACCGTTACTAATTCTGCATCTTTTACAAGTTCTCCAAAGATAGAAAATATGGAGTATACGACATCGTCAAATGCTGTTTGTTGGGATGGACGTACAGGCTATAAGCAACTGATGCTGAAATCTTCATCCTCAAAACGCTATAAAGATATTGGGAATGATATTTCAGTGCAAGAAATTGAAGAGTGGTACAATATCAAACCAACATGGGCGAAATACAAAGACGGATATCTAGTTAAAGGTGATGAAAATGAAGGGCGCTACATTCCGATGTTCATTGCAGAAGACGTGGAAAAATACTTTCCAGAAGCTACTAGACACGCTAACGGACAGGTTGAAGACTGGAACGAACGCATTATGATTCCGGCAATGTTTGCAATGCTGAAAAGTCAGAAGTCAGAAATAGATTTACTCAAACAGGAACTTAATGAAATAAAGCAACTCTTAAGAAAGGAGTGACGCCATGGCAGAATCATTAAAAACAATATTAATGTCGGCACTGACTTCGAAAGCGACACCGGCAGAAAGTGACACATTGATAGTTGGAGAGGGGAATGTATTAAAAAAAATATCGTTCTCACAATTATTTACATACCTGAAAGACAAGCTAGGTATTAATACATTAAACACGAATTTGACAACTAATATTTCTGTTGCGCATGCACTCGGTACATCTTTTTGTGTCTATAATTCACAGTTTGTGTATATACATATCGGTGTCGAGGTGCCTGCCCAATTAGCTTCAAAGAATACGCTTGCAATATTACCATCCGATATAAAAATGCAAGCAGTATCCAATATTGGAGTTGTCAGTACTACAGGTACTATAGCTTCAATAATGATACAAAACAATATTGTTTATGCGAATCCGACATTTCCACAAGGAAATTACCTTATTGATCTTGTATTGAAACGAGCATAACACTTTTTAAGCACGTTTGAATGACATATATTGGAATTTGCGCCGGTGCAAGACCGGAGAAAGGAAGACAGATGGAAATTAAAGGAATTGACGTATCATCGTGGCAAGGGAAGATTGATTGGAATAAGGTTGCAAATTACGGAATGGATTTTGCAATCTTGAGAATTACAGAAATTGGAAACGTGATTGATTCTCAGTTCGAGAATAACTTTGCCGGATGCAATAAATATAAAATTCCGGTGGGAGTGTATAAGTACTCCTATGCCATGACAATTGCAGAAATCCAGTCAGAAGCAAGGAAAGTTGTTTCGGTGCTTAATGGACGGAAAATTCAATTTCCAGTATTTCTGGATTTGGAACACAATAATCAGCGTACACTTGGAGCTGAAAGTATTCATAATCTGGCAGAAGCATTCAGAGAGATTATTGTTGCTGCTGGTTATAAATTTGCAATCTATTGCAATCTTGACTGGTACATGAATGTGATTTGCAGTCACCTCAAAAAGCATGATTTCTGGATTGCCAGATATCCGGCAAATGATAACGGGACAGTAGTTGAGAGATTACGTCCAAGTTGGGGTGTTGGCTGGCAGTACAGCTCAAAAGCAACGATTCCAGGAATTAATACCAAAGTTGATAGAAATATATTTTATAAAGATTATACAGAAGCAAAGGAGAGTGGAACAATGGCAAATACAAAAGAACAGATTATCCAGAATGTGAAAAACGATGCAGTAAGCTTTGCGGTAAATATTGCCAATGATAACAGTCATGGATACAGTCAGAGAATTAGGAGTTTATACGAAATTAACATTCCGAAATCTTTTGACTGTAGCTCATTGGCACTTACTGCTTATTACTATGCGTTCCTCAAAAATGGGCTTACCAAACAGGCGCGTTATCTCAAAGAGAATTGCTCTTATACTGGCAATATGCTCAAGATGCTGAATGCCGGATTTGAGGTTGTCGCTAGGAATCAGACCGCACACAAACAGATGATAAAAGGCGACCTGGAACTGGCGGACAATAATCCGAATGGATCCAATAGTCATGTAGCAATGGCGATTGGTAAGAACGACATTGTTCATGCCAGAAGTTCGGAGGGCACAAAAGATACGAAAGATAATTCTGGAAATGAGATCCGTACACAGCCCTGGTACCTGTACAGTCACGGATGGACGCATCGTCTTAGATTCACTGGAAAAGGAATTGATTTTAGTGGTCTCACCAATACTACTGGAAGTAAGCCTGCCGCAAAACCATCAACTAGCACAACAACCACATCGAAAGGAGCCGGTTATATGTTTGAGCCAAAATTAGTAAAACTTGGAAGTGAAGGAACATCAGTCCTGTTATTACAGGAGATTTTGATTGCCAGAGGATTCAAAGGAAAGAATGGAAAAGCCCTGAGTTTATCCAGAAAGGCAGATGAGAACACCATCTATGCATTAAAGCGGTATCAGAAGTCCAGAAATGGAGTACTGGTGGTAGACGGAGAGTGCGGAGAGAAGACCTGGAAAGATTTGATTGCAATCTAAAAATATCCCGGGGATTAACCCCGGGAGTTTTCTTTTTGAAATTAATGATATCTTCTATGTGCTGGCGAACTGGCACATTGATGTTATCATTAATCATTTTTTTGAATTTTTGGAAAAATGTCTAGCTCAAAATTAGCCTCATTCCCATGTCCATAAGTATTTCTCTTATATTTTGAGTAGACTACTTTTTCAATCAGACTCTTGAGCATTCTGTTTCGCGATTCCATGTTAAGATTCCAATAGTTATTAAGTAATTCTTCGCAGCGTGGAATAAAATCCGACTGTTGCGTCATAATATTCTCATCGTGTTCGATTTCTTCTCTTAATTTCGTAATAATATCGGAGCATGACTGGATAGATGCGGATATAGTTTTGGAACGTTCAAGGAAGACTTCCGTGGTGTAGATTCCTTGTTCAAGTAGATCATATTGTTTTGCTTTTTGGGTATTTAAACTTTCCAGCTCACTTTCTTTTTCACGTATAAGTTTTTGCTTAGATACTATACCAGAATTGATAGTATTATATGGAACATTAATATCATTGTTCAGCTTATACTTCTCTGCTATTCCTTTAATTCCATCAATCACAGCTTTTTCAACCAGAGACAATTTGCTACTCACTGTAGGGCAAGACGTATATGGACACATGAGGGTATCTTCCTGTCCGCGTTTTTGATAAGGGCGGCGAACCATGGCACGACCACATTTGCTGCAATAGACAATTCCGGCAAGTGGATTGCGAATTGTGTTTTTTATACTGATCGGACGGGACGGATTCTTTTGGCGTATCTCTTGCGCAGAATTATACAGATCGTCTGGTATAATAGCCGGATGTAATCCTTCACAGATAAGGACGTCTCTGGATCGTGGGCGTGTCTTGACTACTTGTCCGTTCTGTATGGTCTTTACAGTTTTTCTCCCGTTCCATCGTATTTTTCCGATGTATACCGGATTTGTCAGAATCCCCTGTATACTGGCAGGAGTCCAATCGCCGCCTAGTGCAGATTCTATTCCCATGTCATTTAATTTACGCACAATCTTCGCAACTCCAATTTGCTCGCAGCCATCACCGGCATACCAGGTGTAAATCATTTTTACAACCTCGGCTTGAGCCGGGACAGGTCTGAGGGTATAGCCTTTTTCTTTTTCAAGTTTTATTCTTTCATATCCATAAGGTGGTTTGTTGCCACAGTATTTCCCCTCTTTGACCGATGAGATTCTGCCATTATTTAATCGACGTTTAATGGTCTTATACTCTCTACGGCTCATAAAAAGTCCGAATTCGAAGTATTCTTCATCAAATTCGTTGTTTGGATCGTATATTTTTGTTGGGGTAATAATCTTCGTGTCAGAGTATTGAAAAGCCCTGGACACAACACCTTGGTCGATAGTGTCACCTCTGGCAAGACGTTCTACTTCGACAACCAGAACACCGTCCCACAGCCCGGATTCTACTTCGTGAAGAAGTCTTTGCATGACTGGACGTGCGGAGATTGTTTCACCGGAAACTACTTCTCTGTAGATGGCACCAATGCTATAGCCTTGCCTTTTCGCAAGATCCAGTAAGATATGTTCGTGCCTGGCAAGAGTTTCGCCCTCTCCATGCGCCTCAGCTTCCCGATCGGCTCTGGATTTTCTCAAATAGATACATACTGATTCATTCATTTCATCATTCTCCTTTTTTACACTTGTACGGCAATCCCGGAGATGATATACTTAATGTGTAGGTAAGATTTTTCTCCGGAATTGTCTTATTTTTCAAAAACCGGTTCCCGTTGGTAGCGAGAGCCGGTTCTTTTTAGTATTTATTCTATTTCTGTAATATCAAGAGAATATCCCAGCACTTCTCCGACATCTGTACATTTTCCTTTTAATGTAACGGTATCGCCTTTGGTAAGAGATGCTACCTTTGATTTTTGCTCGTCATTTTTGATGTTACACTGAACACCAATGATTTCAAAGTCGCCGTCAGCTGTGAGATTGATGTATTTTCCAGAGGCATCAATATTACTGAGATTTCCGGTGATTTCAAGATATTTGCCTTTGTATTTATCAGATGCACCCATGGCGTTGCTATCAAGATCGGACATCATATCATTAACGGAAACAGCAGTATACTCGATCGGCGCAGCTTCTTCTTTTGGTTTAGTAGTAGTTTCTTTCTTTTCTGAAGAAGTAGCGGTTGCTGCACTTTTATCTGATTCCGAATCGCTTTCACCAGCTGCAGCTCCGATGATCGCTCCAACAAGGATTATCAGCACAACCCATTTAAGCTTTCCGCCTTTTAATTTCTTTCGGCACTGTGGGCAAACTTTAGCGTCTGCCGGAATCTCTGTTTTACAATACTTGCATTTCTTTGTTTTCTCTGTACTCATACTACAGTTCCTCCTTGAATTTTATAAATATTTTAGCACATATTGAAATGAATTAGAATGATTTAGGCGAAAATAATTTAAAAATGTTGTTGACTTTTGCCAGACATAAGTATATTATTAACTTATGCCAGACAAAAGGGAGGTGTTAAGATGTCCGGCAAGAAAATGGGTAGACCAACAGATAATCCCAGACCAAACAAGATCAGTATTCGGATTAGTGATGAGGATAAAGATATCCTTGAAAACTATTGCGAAAAAGAGAATGTCAATAAGACAGAAGCCATCAGCCGAGGGATTAAAAGTTTGAAGTCCACCAAATAACAAAAACGGGTATCCGTTCACCCTGAGAAAGTCTACGGATACCCACACCAATAATCTGGTATACAAATTATAGCACTGTATACCTCTTTTTGGCAAACACTTTTATTTATTTTTGTGGAGGTATATTTTATGAACGATATTATTAACACATCTAATCAGACACCTATCGAAATCGCGCTTGGTATTGATGAAGAGGGAATGACTACCGCCAGAAAGTTATATGCTTTTCTCGGAATGGATAACAAGAATTATTCCAGATGGGCGAAAAGCAACATTGTAGATAATGAATTTGCGGAAGAAAATACGGATTACTGGGTTTTCGTCATTAATGAAGATAACCCATTAGGCGGCAGACCTGCAACTGATTACCGCTTAACCGCCAGTTTTGCCAAGAAGCTTTCCATGCAGTCCAAAACCACCAAAGGTGAACAGGCACGCCAGTATTTCCTTAAAGTCGAAGATAAGCTGAAAGAGACAGTCAGCCGTACAGTCCCCATGTCTCCACTCGAGCAGCTCCAGCTGCAGGCTCAGGCAATCTTGCAGGTAAATGAAAAAGTAGACGCCCTTGATAAAGAATTAGAACGCTTCAAGCTCGACTTGCCAATCCTGCCAATCGAAGCCGACAGGATCACCGAAGCAGTCCGTAAACGTGGCGTAGACATTCTGGGCGGTAAAGCTTCAAACGCATATCAGGACAGGTCGATGAGGCAGCGCGTGTACAGTAACATCTATGCAGACTTAAAAGCAAACTTCCGCGTGCGTTCTTACAAATCCATCAAGCGGAACCAGTGCGAATCAGCCTTGAACGTGATTGCACGGTATGACGCTCCATTATACTTGCAAGATGAAATCTTCATGATGAACAACCAGCGGTCGATCTGGGATGATTAAACAGATAAAATGTCGATTTTTGTCAAATACTGTAGTAAATTTCTCGATATTTGTGCAGTATTGAGAATTGTATATTTATTTACTGAAGAGTATAATAGACCTATTAGGAGGGATTCTATGAGCGTTATCAAACGCCTGTTTTCGTTTTTCCTGCTCGTTCTGACGCTGTTGTTGCTGCAACACGTCATTTCATGCAGGATTGAGGATAACTATAATGGAGAAATCACATCGCAGAGCTGTGCATATCAGCATTTGCATTTGCGTTCGGTTGCCAAGACTGTCGTTAAGAAGAGCACTCCCGTGCAGGATTATTTGAGTGCAATTTTTCTTATAGCGCACTTAAAGTTTGACTTTGCAAATATTTTCTTTGCGATTACGCACATCCCAGTCTATCACTGGCAGTTAGCAAGGTGTGGTTTATCTAAAAGTCCAGACTATCGTACTGAAGATGAGATATAATAAAAAGAACAAATGTTTGGAAAATGTTTTGTGCGGTAGGAGGTATAACATGAGTTATAAGAAAGAGATTATTGAGCTAATAGAAAGCTGTGAAAATGAGGGCAAGTTAAAATTTGTCTATATGATTCTTATTAAATATCTAAAATCAAAGGAGCAAGGGGATTAACCCTTGCTCTTTTTGTTTAGCGATGAAACTATTTGTTTTATTGCCTCCTTATCTTCTTTATCGAGTGCTTTGTATTCCTCAATAAAGTCTAAGACGTCAGGTTCTGACATAAGATTTCCAATTATGGTTGTATAATCGTCATCGCTTTTAGTGCCCATGAGGTATGTCGGTGTTACTTCCAGAACGCCACATAGAAGCTCGATAGTGTCCATATCTGGTTTGCACTTATCTTTTTCCCAGTCGCTAATTGAATTATGCTTTGCATTGATTTTTTCTGCAAGTTGCTTCTGAGTCAGTTTCTTTGCCGTTCTGGCTTGCTTGATTTTCTCACCAAATGTCATTATCGTTTCCTCCCTTCACAACTAATAATAATACAGAAACTTCGAACTGTCAATAAAATAATTTCGATTTTCTCGAAATTTCTTCTTGACATTCGGATATATCGAAGTTATACTATAATTGTTCGATGAAAACGAAATTCAAGCAGAAAGGAGAAATGAAAAATGTGCGTTGGTAAAAAGATTAAGTTATACCTTGAAAGCAACGGCATAACACAGACATTTGTCGCCAACAAAACCGGCATTCCTGTTCAGAAACTTAATCTTTCTCTTAATGGAAATCGCAGATTAGATTTCGATGAATACGAATTAATCTGTGGGGCGTTATCTGTTGGGACTGACAAGTTTCTTGAGCCAAAGTTGCCAGAACGGAAGGAATAAATAATTGAAACGTAAAGTATACGTCATGGATTGTGGCGATTTCGTAAAAATCGGCGTCTCTGGAAATGTTGAGCAGAGAGCAACACAGATTCCATACAAGGTAAACCAAATCTATTCAACAGATGAGATGGAAGATGCTTTTAAATTAGAACGTGAGATGCACATGTTATTTGATGGAAATAGGATTCCAGAAGCGCAGGGAAGAGAGTATTTTAATATCTCTTTTGAAATTGCTGCATTTGAATTAAAGAAAAGAGCAGATGAGCAAAAAAATGTAGAATCTGCAAAGCTAATACCTAGAAAGCCGCTTTCTATCAGTGAAAAGCAGAAAGCCATACTCAAATTGATTCCGCTACTTAAATATGTTGATGATTTTGACCTCGGATACATGCTTGGCATAGCAGAGGAGAAAAGCAAATCAAAAAACATGGAAGAATCTGAATATGATTTCCTGCAAGATGGTATCTCCGCTCTGTTATCCCTCAATGAAGATGATTTGCGAATGACCTTAGGTTACGCAATCGCATTGAGAGATAAGAACGAAACAAGGAGGTGAAAAATACGAAACGTCATCCGATTATGGAATATGTGATTCCAGCAATTGTAGCAAGCGTGGCAACAGTTTTAATCCGTTTAGTGCTAGGGTGGTAAGAATCGAAACAATAATCGGAATAGCCACATCTTTCAATAACAACTTTTTAAATTCATGTTTTCTTTCAGCAATATAAGATTTTCCCTGTTCGGAAATCGTAATAGAAAGAGTTTTTCCTTTTACATATCTAGCCTGACCGTCTTGATTGATTCTAGGAAAAGATTCTCTATTGACAGAAATTAATTTTTCTTCTTCAAGAAAACCGGAAATTTTGATTTCATTTTCCGAAAGAGAAGAATATTCAATTTTTTCTTTGCTTGAAAGATATTTCAAGAAATTAAATTGTTCTTTATTGAGATACACAATATCACCTCCCATCTACTGGAAGTATATCACAAAGAAAGGAGTGAGTGCATGTCTGAAAAAGAAAAAAACATTCTTGAGTCAATCGCAAAGGCGGTTCCAAATATGTCAGAGTTTGACAAGGGATACATTCTTGGCAAGACGGAAAGTTTTTCCGAGAATAAGCCAGATGATTCTGATCAGAAGCAGAAAGAGAGTTCATAAAAGTAAATCTAATCAACCATATACAAGGAGGAAGACAAATTGAAAAAATTCGAGCTGACAACAGAGTCAAAAATCAACATTTTTGGAAAGAAACTTTTCCGTATCAAGGCGCTTATCTCTTTCGGAAATGTAGGAGAAGGAGAAACTGGTGGATGGATTGAGAAAGAGGAGAATCTTGAACAGTCCTCCGGCGATGCATGGGTCTACGGCGATGCAGAGGTCTCCGGCGATGCAAGGGTCTACGGCGATGCAAGGGTCTACGGCGATGCAAGGGTCTACGGCGATGCAAGGGTCTACGGCGATGCAGAG
>ERZ1034917.291-NODE-291-length-47085-cov-38.563619_pt1 | contig 47085 bp, 79 predicted proteins | sample MGYA00520605_ERZ1034917 | MGnify/ENA primary metagenome ERZ1034917 (study PRJEB33766, sample SAMN09781784) | gut metagenome | biome: gut microbiome | host: Homo sapiens | place: Madagascar | study: EMG produced TPA metagenomics assembly of the PRJNA485056 data... | reverse complement strand
ACACCTGCGCATCGCCGGACACCCGCGCATCGCCGTACACCTGCGCATCGCCGGACACCTGCGCATCGCCGTACACCCACGCATCGCCGTACACCTGCGCATCGCCGGACACCCGCGCATCGCCGGACACCCACGCATCGCCGTACACCTGCGCATCGCCGGACACCCGCGCATCGCCGGACACCTGCGCATCGCCGGACACCCGCGCATCGCCGTACACCTGCGCATCGCCGGACACCCACGCATTGCCGGACTGATCGAGGTTCTCCTCTTTCTCAACAAAGCCTCCGAGTTCTCCCTCTTCAACGTCTCCAAAGGCTACCAGAGCCTTAATTCTAAAAAGCGTTCTGCCGAACTTCACAATGCTTTCGGCTGTTAATTCATATTTCTTCATTCCATATCCTCCATCCCGTACATCATTGGTATCATCGCCAGCGCCGCCAGCACACTCGCCACACCCATCGTGGAATAAGGCACTGTGATCGCGAACACTCCCCAGAAGCCACATGCGAGTGTTACGATCCGCGCGAGGTACTTGATCGCCTGCCGAATCATCATCTGGCGCTTCTTCGCGCGGATCCGGCGCTTTGCTTCGCTCTGGCACATAATTAGAATCATTGACTTCATCTTTTTCTTCTCCTATATCGTTGGCATTAAGAGGAGCAAGACGAAAAGTACCAGCCCCATCAAGCCGAACAGCCCAAGCAACTCGAAATCTTCTCTTTTCATCTCATCCCCTCCTATCTATTCATCCACGCGGCGATGATCCACGCTAAGTTGCTTCCCATCGCGAACGCCGCCGTTATTGTCCACGCGATCATCCACTTGATTGTTTCCATTCTCGCCTGCGCGATCACCTCACTCGCCAGTGGACTATCTTTTGTGCTCTCATCCATCTTTATTCACCTTTCTTGTCGTGTTTTTCTCTCTCGATCCGGTCCGCCCATATACACAGCCATGCAAGTGTACCAACGGCTCCGATCATGATTCCCAATAGGAACATCGTCATTCCGTCCACCTCCCTTACAGATAATCCGCTTTCTCGCTGTCTGAGACCTTGCCGATCTGCATCAGCCGCCACAGCTCTCCGGAGCGGAAGGTGGATGGATCGCGGAGGCGATTGTAATAGGTACTGATCTTGAGTCCCAGGCACTTCGCCATCTTCTCGTTATCGTACTGCTTCTGCGCCTTGACTTTGGCGATCAGCACACGGATGTTGTCACTCTTCTCTTTCCCATACGTGACTTTCATACTCTCACCCCTTTATTTGTCTTTCTGATCCTTACAGGCTTCTGTGTTGCAATCAATCACTCCTGCCATATAGCCGAGGATATAATGCTTTTTATCTTCCGGGAGCTTGTCAATCTGCGTTGTTACATCTCTGATAAGGTTTCTTTTTTCATCTGACATATATTGCACTTCCTTTCTGCGTCACTCCAAAATATCGTTGAATGTCATTTGCTGTATTGATGGTGGTTTCAGCATTTCGTTCTTTGCTCTCTCGTAGAAATTTCTGTCAATTTCAAAGCCGAATGACGTTCTCCCCAGGTCCCATGCCGCTCTGAGCGTTGAGCCACTGCCACAGCACGGATCAATCACGACATCTCCGGGATCGGTGAATGTCTCAATCAGCTTTTTCAGCACTGCAACAGGTTTTTGCGCGGGATGAATCTTCGGAATATCTTTCCCGTCCTTCTCCCACTGGAACCAGTTGAAAATCATGTGCCCTGTCCCTCTGATGGTTTTACCGTTTTCGTCAAACTGTACCCCGTTTCGGAACTTCGGGAGTCTTCCACGATATAAAAGCAATGCATATTCTGTGGCTCCCACAACTCTCATGTTGGCTTTCAGCACCTGCGGACTGTAATTCTTGATGAACACCAGTGGAATGTAGTTCACGAATCCATGTTTTTTTGCTGCCTGTATCAGCGTGTGTGTTTGTTCAAAGGAGCAAAAAACAATCATGCATGGGCTGTCACTACTTTTGCCGCGGCGAGTGGGTTTTGTATCTTCCTTTTTCAACATTTTTGAACAGAAATGGAAATATTCATAAAGATTGAAATTGAAGTCACTGTTAAATGCCGCTTTCCCGGCGAATTTGCTTTCGCCGTTTTTATTGTCCCCGCCGTTGTACCACATCGGATTACTTCCATAGAAATTGTTTCCAACATTATACGGGACATCTGCGATGATCAGCTGTGCAGGTCTGATGCCGTACTTTTTATAGTTCTGCATCGAATCCCGGTAGATCTCGCATTTGATTTTGGGTTTTTCCATCTCGTCACCTCTTTTTGTTTCCTTGTAAACACATTATAGTCCCTTAGAAAACATTTGTCAATATGTTTTTGTTGACTTTGGGAACATTTTTTATTATAATAGTTATCAGAGAGGAGGTGTAAAAAATGGAAGAGCGCATAAAAGAATTAAGAAAGGCGCTTGGGAAAACGCAGCAAGATTTTGCTGATTCTTTGGAATTAAGCAGAAACTTCATTGCTCAAGTAGAAACTGGTGCCAAAACACCAAGCGAGCGAACCCTTAAAGACATCTGCCGGGAATTTAAAGTCAACTATGATTGGCTTGTGAACGGAACCGGGGAAATGTTCCAAGATGACGATAGCGATGCGCAGGCTATCGTGGATTCCGTCATGACGGGAGACAATGACTTTGCCAAGAAGATCCTTGTCCAGTTCGCAAAGTTGGACGAGAGCCGCTGGCAGCAGATCGAAGAGATCCTAAACGAACTCAAAAAAGAATAATCGCAAAAGGAAGAGCCGAGGATTTATTCCCCGGCTCTTCTGCTATTCTCTCAGATAGAGATACAACAATAATTTGTATACCCGTTTCAGTGTCTGATCCGTCTGCACCTTCTCCAGCAAGTCGAAGATTTTCTTCTTATAATCCATCCGTGCACCTCTCTTTCTCGAAAAATGTCAAAATTGAACAGTAACATTGTCTTTACTTCAATTATTTGTAGTGCTATGATGAGTATATGCAAATATTTGAAGTTTATGCGAGGTGATGAGTATAAAATTTCTGTATTGGCTCTTTGTTGGCTGGTGGATATGGCCGTTCAAAATCATGTGGTGGACAATTTTGCTCCCATACCGGCTATACAGATTGATCCGGCGATCCCACGTGAATCATTTCGGCACAAAATATTATTCTGAATCTCCCGGCATGGACGGGCATGATTATGAATATTGCTGCGCGGAACTACTCAGAAGAAAAGGATTTTCAAAGGTCAGCGTAACCAGAGGGAGCGGCGATCAGGGAATCGACATCATAGCTTATGCCAATAAGAAAAAATTCGGCATACAGTGCAAGTTCTATTCCAACCCGGTCGGGAACTCCGCGGTTCAAGAGGCTTATACCGGGGCGAAGTTTTACGGGTGCAATGTGGCGGCGGTGATGACAAACAATGGATTCACAGAGTCCGCTATGGAGTTAGCGGCGGCAACGGGAGTCTTGCTGTGGGGAAACAGTACGATCACATATCCGGTTCACAAGGTATCTCTGAGATTCCACATCTTGAAAATAGCCGGAATTTTGGCTCTTGGAATTGGGGTTCTTGGGATTGCACTATGCATAGAATTTTCTGAAGGTTTGAAAAATCTGGATATGTTTTCTCTAATATTCTGTATTATCATGTCAGCCGCAGGAACACTATCAGTCCTGCAAGCAAAGGTTCCGGCGATCTGGCGTTACTCATGTGCTCTATACGGAGTACTCGCGGTGCTGATTATCTCCCGCGCGTCCGAGACGATGCCCGTGCTCATCACCCTTGCCGTTATGGCGCTCTTATCCTTGCGTCTGAGCCGCACGCCAAAGGAAAAGCTCTATGAAGAGGAGCAAACCGAAGAACCTCCGGTCTTTCCGGATACGACTGAGGCTGATAATCAACCCACAGAAGTTCCCGTTCTGCCGGAAGATTTTGAAAGTGGAGATTGGTTCCATCATGTCATGCCGTTTGAGGCTGATTCTTCTCCGGTTGCAATACCGATCGCAAAAGATCCGGCGAAAGTCGAAAAGAAAGAGAGAAAATATCACATGGAAAAACGAATGAGCAAAAAAGATCTGATTGCCTTTGCGAAAATGTGCAATGCGCAACTGGAGCATGATGAAGAGATGGAAAGATACAACGATATGAAAAAATAATTTGCTTTTGCGAATAAAAAAATTATATTTGCGCATACTACAAGTGAGAAAAACGGTCCGGTGCTGGTACACCAAACCGTTTCCATAGTTCCAGAGGTTTACACTTCCGAAACCTACACGCATAGTGTAACACCTTCTGGACAGTCACGCAAGCAGAATCGAAAGATTTTGGTGGCTGTTATTTTTTTACGCTTAAGGAGGTATTCTACATGGCAACAGCAAAAAAATTACCGTCAGGATCATGGAGGTGCCAGGTATTCTCACACATTGAGACATCTATTGATCCGAAGACCGGAAAAAAGAAGGACAAACGTATTTACAAGAGCTTCACCTCGGATGTGCCGGGGCCGAAGGGAAAACGTATTGCGGAACAGATGGCGGCTCAATGGGCCGCTGAGAAGGAGAATGCAACGAGTGTGCAGAATCTCACGTTGGGGGAAGCGATCGACCGTTACACTGATGAGAGATTGTCCCTGCTATCACCCAGAACGGTTATGGACTACCGCCGGACCCGTAAGAAGGACATGCAGGAGCTGATGAATCAGAAGGTGCCTACATTGACTCAGGAGCAGGTGCAGGTTGCAATCAACGCCTTTGCCGCAAATCACGCACCCAAGACAGTGCGTAACGCTCATGGACTGATCGCTGCTGTTTTAGGCGTGTATCGTCCGAATTTCGCATTGAACACCAAGCTCCCGGAAAAAGTACGTCCGAAGATCTACGTGCCTACAGACGCGGAGATACAGCGTCTTATGGAGTGTGCAAAAGGGACAGAGTTGGAGATCCCGATCCTGCTTGCGGCATTCGGTCCGATGCGGCGCGGGGAGATCGGTGCGCTGACATCCGACGATATCTCCGGAAACATGGTCCACATTACGAAGAATATGGTCTTGAACACGGAACGTCAATGGATCATAAAAACGCCGAAATCTTACGCCGGTGATCGCTATATTGATTTTCCGGACTTTGTAATTGAAAAGATAAAGGGGAAAAAGGGAAGGATCGTTTCGCTGGATCCGAATCAGATCACAAGGAAGTTTCATGATCTTCTCAAGAAAAATAAAATGGAGCTGTTCCGCTTCCACGATCTCCGGCACTACTCCGCATCCATCCAACATGCATTGGGGATCCCGGATGCCTATATCATGAAGCGAGGGGGATGGGGGAACGATGGAACCCTAAAAGAAGTGTATCGCCATACAATGGATGACAAAACCATGTCGATGAACGAGATAGCAAACACGCATTTTTCAGAGTTATGCAACACGAAATGCAACACAAAATAAAAAGAAGCCTGTATTTACAAGCTTCTTTCAATGCCGGTGACCGGACTTGAACCGGTTTATAGGGCGATAAGGGAATTTCTTGAAAATACAGGGGTTCCTTGAAATTCCCTTATTTTATGCGGCTTTTGGGTGTACAATCAAGTGTAGTTATCTACACTTGATTGACGTACTCTTTACTATAATTGTAGATCTATGCAACACGAAATGCAACACGAAATCTATTACAGATCCCACCGCTCTAACGCGCCCTCTGTCCCCTTCGCATGCCAGAGTGCGCCTTGGTACTCTCCGGACTCTTCAAGGTAATACCAGTCACCTACACCCGTTTTGGTTCCATCAAACTGCACCCAGCCGGTCAGCATATAACCAGATGCGCCAAAGAGGTAGTAGTGGCGGTTGATTACTTTCCAACACATCTTCGGATAAGACCCATCCGCATTCCGCCACCACCAGCCGTGAGCGTCATGTACCCAGCCTTCCGGCAGATCCTCCGTATCTTTCTCCCATGTTGCCATAAAATCCTGTGGAGTGGCGTATAGAGCTTTGATCTTCTTCGTGCTACTGCCCCAGTCCGGTAGCTGGAAGTGTGGATTGTCCGGGATCGATTTCCAGTTACCGCCCCACTCAAGTCCGAGGGAAACTCCGATCGCACCTACACGGGAAAAGAAACCGTCAGCGTCATAGTATGCGCCACGGCCATCAGCTCGGTAGATGTCAAAGGCGGTTCCCCACTGGTGGAAGGAACTATAGCTGGATCCTCGAGCGTTCGTCACCTTGTTTCCCGGTTTCGTTCGCCCCTGCGCATAAAATGCATCCTGCTCTGCCACGGTGCGGAAGGTCTCTCCGATCTTGATTTTTAATCCTTGATCGGCGCATTTCTGTATCAACTCAGCCGCGAGTTTCTGGAGCCGCGGATGGCATAATGTAATATCTCGCATAAATTTTCTCCTCGTCTAAATATTCTCAACAACAATCACGCGGTATGTGTCATTGCTAAAACCGGCAGTGACAGGTAACTTGAACCCGGTAGCGCTCATTATGCAATCATTGGCTCCTATTACATAAGCTTGATCTGCGTTAGCATCATTATCCCCCTGCCCCATATTAGTAAACACATATCCGCGTTCGGTTGAACCAAAGCCAGCATTCCCAACAAATCCATTGTTGTATGATGTGCCGCCAGACAAATAATAAAACAAAGTATATTTTTTAGATAATTGAGAAGGGAAATTTCCTTCTATATAATAAATATTGGAACGTACAACATCGTTTGCTCTTTTAAAAGATCCCCTTTGCGAGCTTCTTGATACCGTCATATCAACCGCTTTCACTCCTGGAATTACAATGTTCCCTGTCATATATTTCCCTAAGCACGAGATAGTCTGCTGCGTTTCTGATAAAGCAACTTTCCCGCCGCTCATATCTTCGATAGCCCCCGAAAAGAGTCTTCCGTTCGCATAAGCGTTCTTTCCGACTCTTAAGTCCGCAGATGTTCCAGTTGCAGCCGTTTGGCTTGCCAAGCTCTGAGCGGACACTGTACCGCCGGTATAATGCCCCTCTAAAAGTGTTACGGACTGACCTGCGGCAAGCGTTCTATTCAGCGCGCCTCGCTCTGGCATGGTCCCGGCTTCTGCCTCATCGTTGCTGTCACTGGTGATCGCCGTTGCTCCGGCGAGAACCTGGCTCTTTTTTGCTGTGCAGTCAGAGGAGTCCGCGCCGGATCCGCCGTACTGCTTTAAAAATGCATCTGCCATTTTATTTCTCCTTTCTTATTATTATTGTCACAATTTTATTTTCTTTACGTTTATATTGGTGTAGGGTTCCATACCCCTACGACCTTTTTCTTTTGGCGGCACCCCGCTTTCCCCCGGTGCCGCCGTTTTTGTGTCTTCCTGTCCTCACTCAAATAACAATTTGAGTAAGAGATTTGCTTATACCACAAGTGGAGACACCTATAACACCACCTCAGACTTTCCAACAACTGGAAGTGGTTTTGGTGTAAATACGCAAGCACTTACTCTTTATGCCGGTTTTGTTATTCCAGAGTACTCCCGTATCTGCTTTATGAATTATGGGGGTTCACCGGATGCTGCAATAAGCGCAGTAACTCAAAGTGGCGATATCTATTCTGCATTCCGGAACAATGGTATATGGCGGAATGGGAAGATTTCTGCTTCAAAGGATGATTTAGGTGTTTTCCTCACCGCATCCGGAACAAAAGCTGCAGTCTTTAATGGCTATGTTGAAATTACAAACTTGAAGCTTTATGCGGGACACACATATTTGGTTTTAGGGAAAACAGGATCAAGCATAAGCGTATCTCTTATATCCGCAAGAATAGTTGGCCCATCGTCTGAGTATGGATCAGCTTTTAGTTTTTTAGATTCCAGAACAACTGGATCTAATGGTGGAGGATGTATTACAGCTGCAATCATAACACTGACAAAAGATTATACTGTTCAGCTTCAAGGATACGGATACGATAATGCAACATATAATTATGATGGATCTTTAATGGCAATACAGTTGAAGTAGAGAGTTGTCGTTATGGCACACTGTTAACTTGCGTTCCAGAAAATGCCAACCATTTTGTAGCCCTTCCGTTGCGAATATATATCTTGTTGTCACTGTTACTGTCAGGTATGTATATCAAAGTGTTCCTCCATCTATCGCCGGTTGCGGTTGCAACAAGCGCTATCAGAGTCCCATATTCATAACAATCGGCTGGTGCGCCTTTGCTGGTGCTGGCTTTTGTTACATTCCAGATTTTAAACGGCATATTCCCTGTAGTCTCTAATGCCGTCCAGTCTGTAGGACCTGTACCAGATACAGATATCAGCAAATCATCCTTTGTGGCAAGATTGATCCATTCTGACCAATTATCAACGCTGCCTTTTTTTGCTCGAAAGTATATATTGATTGTGTTATCACGAGTATGCCTTAAAATTTGTGTTCCATAGTTTGAATTGTCATTACTGGGATACCAATCTATAGTGACTTCACCATTTACTACTTGAGTTGGTTTGTTAAGCAAAGATCCAACAATATCATTGCTGGCAGATCTATACGGTCCAAGTTTTACATTAAGATTATCTCCGTTATTCAATTTTTTCCGATCATACTTACTCAAATTGTTATTAACAGTTGAGATGTCACCGGCGTTCTTCGTTATCTGAGACTGTAAATCTTTGATTACATCAACGGCAGAGTTGAGTGCATCCGTGACGCGTTTGATTGCCTGCTCCGGCTTATTCAGATGCTCCGCATCAATGTCCGGAGAGGAGTTGTCTACCCAAGTAGTGGGAGTGTAGACTTCGATTTTTGCGAGTGCATCAGCAAGAGCCTGTGCGGATGCGAGGGAAACTGTATTTTCTTCTGCCTGTGTGCTGGTCTCGTTTTTCTCTAATTCTTCCATGCTGTTCCTCCTTATGATCTGTGGATTTCTATAGGCAAGTCAAGGTTCGGCTTGTCGAAATTGCAGTATGCCGTGAGCTGTCCGTCTCCGGCAACGATCCGATCCACTTTGTTCCATTCCTTCCGACGTGCTTTTTTGCTTGCCTTAGATGTCAGATCATCGGTGCAGGAAATATCCGGGCGGTCTGTGTCCTTAAGTCCATCAACAGTGATCGTCTGCATGTATGGTGCACTTGCGGTCCATCCTCCGGCCGTCAATGTGCCGGTACGTACATCATAGAGTCGGTTTATTGCCATGTTTGTCGCGTTGATATCTTCGGATTTGAACGGATCCCCTTCCTGCGTGTATACAGTCTGATCCACGAGGGAAATTGTCCCGTCCGAGTTATTCACCTGATTGTATTTTCTGTTCCCTTCATAGATATCATCCTTATAGTTCGTTTTTAATGCCATGTGTTACCTCCTGTCTCCGATTGGCTTTGTCCCCAGACGGAACGCAAGCCGCCGCGCCCCGGACATGGAGGACTGATACATCTCATAGATATCTGCAAGAATCTGCTCGATATTGTTGGCTTCTGTAACGGACTGATATTCGATTCTCTGCGGCGTTGCCGGGGTCGTTGGCTTTGTAAAGTATGCTTCTCTCAGCGCCTGTATGTTGCCACGGATCCGCTGCATATCGCTGTCGGTACGGAAATCGCGCATTGTCCAGTCTGTTTTTGTATTGATGTCAACAAGCAGAATGTCTGCAAGATCACGGCAGGCTGTTTCCACACGGTTGAGATCCGTATAAGCAATACAGCCTTTTTCTGTGCGGTTTGCTACATCGTCCGCCGTGCGATCTGTTATCAGAGTCTCAAAAACACTCATCCTATCTCTACCTCCGCTGTCATTTCCCGTGTGAATGTGAAATCCATCTTTTTAATGGCTCCGATCCGTGTCCCGTCAAAGTCTGTATCTACTGAAACGATATCCCCCAACTCTTCCTCATTGAGTAAGACACGGCAGGAAACAGACTCGTTGCTGCTGTAATAATCGTATACACGGTTCAGAACTTCATTCACATTCTGAGGGTTTACGAGTGTCGCATCCTTCACTTCCACGAGATTCTCATTCTGCGATATGTTAGGGTTCGCTTTCTCATACAGGGTTGTCATGTGGGTGTATTTCTTGCCAGTTAGAACTACTTCTCCGCCGGTTCCGGTAATGATCGCCCAGTTATCTCCGGACGAGCTGATCGTGCCTCCGGTGATTGCAAGATCATAATGGGCTTCCGAAAATGTAATCTGAGCCGTCCCATTCAGAGTATCTTTGTAGAGTTCCTCCGATTCCAAGGATTTCACGTAAGTGTGCGCGTATACCTTTGCGCCGGTGGTGATGTCGCTGTGGTCGATCGTCAGCCCTGATAGAGTGTTGGACTTCGTAAAATTCTGTTTCGTGACTCTCATGCCCGGTACAAGTCCTTTTCCCGGATGGAGTCCCATATGTGGCTTTATGATGCCTGTATTCCGAGAATATATATACAGATTGAGATCATACGCGGTGTTGACGGATGCCCCGATCGCAAAAGCAACTTGAGCAAGCGCGTCACGCCTGCGACAGACCGGAAGATATCCGCTTACTGTCAGATTTTCCAAGGTCTGATCAAGGAAATAATCAATCCCCTGTCCTTCGAAAATAGCCGCTATGACGTTTTTGACCGGTTCATTATTGTATATACCGCCCATAAAGTCTGTCGTGTCTAAAAGCCCCACAGCGTCCTCGGTATTAACTTCATAGTCCGTTTTACTTACACGTTTTCCAGATTTAAGATAAAAAATACCGATGATATTTTCATCAAAGTATAATTTCATCTGTTGGCGGCGCTGGAAATTGAATGCAATGCTCGACTTACTCCGGATCGTGAAACTTAGTGTGTTGATACTAAGTTCTTCGCTGATCGGGCTCATCTCTATAAAGCAATCTACATTCTTCGCTTCATCATCCAGAAATGTACGCCCAAGTCCATACTGGATATTCGATAAAAACACCGGTCTGAACGGTCTTGATGTCTTTTCAAAGGTGATCGTGATCCTATTGTAATACTCCTCTGGATGATAACAGAAATATTCATACCCGTCCGGATGGAACGTCTCAGAGGATAATGTCTCGCCGTCACGATACCACGTGATGGTGAGCTGAGAGCAATAGTCCCCGGAATGATCATTGAACACCAGAGAGATGCCCTGACTGCTGTACTTATCTGAAAATGTCGCGGTCAGCGTAGGAGGCTCATATTCACTACCTGGATACAGTTCGGAATGCGGAACCAAGCCACCCGTGGGGCGGATGATTCCGTGCGGGAAATCCCCGTTTTTATCCGATACCAGCCGAGATATATATCCGACTTCCGGGAAAACATCATAGTTCTTATAACCCTCATTCAGTAAGGAATACCCCGGATAGCTCAGTGCCACATCTGGGAAGGAATATTTCTTTTTCAGATCGCCCAGCCGCCCGCCATCATTCACGCTGTACTCTGCGTTTTCTTTCGCTCCGAGGGCGATATCTCCATATACGATCTTGAGCCCGCCAGCATCCACAAGCCTGTAGTTTGTGATCTTCGAAATCCAGATATGGCGATACGGCCGTGAAGTGTGAAGGAATGTGATTTCCACCTCATTATGGAGCTTCACGGATGCTTCACAAAAATATACGCTTGATGTCGGGGAAAAATCCATGTTTTCCACAAGAGCACCGCTTTTATACCACTTAATATTAACTATATCCGCATAGTCGCCGGAAACATCGTTAAAATTCAGCGTAATCCCTCTGGAAGTCTTGAGCCTGTCAAAATGGATCCGAAGAATCGGAGGATCCACAAAATCTCCGTTCGCGTCTGATATCTGGCTACTGATATACCCACTTTTTCCCTCCGGGATTCTGCCCGGAGTGTTTTTGTAGCTGCCATTCAGAAGAGCATAGCCCGGAAGGAGATAGGCATACCCAGGAATCGGATTTTCCTGGTTCGTGAGTTCACTTGTGGAGGAATAATACTCTTCCCCATTCGCTGATATTGACACATCCCACTTCATGTTATCTCCTTCTCTGCGGTTCCATCGCTACAAAGTTGAGTTTAAGATTATCATCATAGCCCCACAAATTAACGCCCTCTCTGCGGATCATGGTGTCGTTTGCTTCTGTAATGTATGCCTTAAATGATAACGTTTCCTGTCCGTACGGAAAAACAAGATCATGGCTATCTACCGGAGCGCTTACCACATCGTACAGCCTGTCGTAATCCTGATGCTTTCCTTCTTTCGCGGCAACTTCGAGAGTGTAATTGTAATATGTTCCGATGATGTCTCTATGCATTACGCCATCAAGTGTGCGCCCAGAATTGTCCGTATCGGTTACTTTTGCGTTTCTCGAGAGTTTCATGACATTTACGTCATATTCCACTCCATCCACGGTAAACACTGCAAAATGGCTCATCGGCTTCCTCCTGTTACAAGTCTCACGCTTCCGCGGTTGTTTTCTGCATCAATTACGGGTTTCAATACTCGCCCAAGCTGCGCAAGGTTTCCCTCGAAGCGAATCACGACTTGACGGTTTCCACCTACTCCGCTTTCTGCGAGTGCTTCCATAAGTGCCTGTTTCATTGTGCTGAGCGGAGAAACGACCTCAGTTTCCTGCTTGTTATCTCCCAGGATCGCCGCAAATTCACCCGCGCGCGGCGGAACCACCGTACCGGATGCCAGACGTGGCAAATGTACCTTGCTTACGGTCGGGATGTCCAGCCCAAAGGATTCTCCGCCGATTCCCGGAATCCAGTCAGGAATGTCAAAGCTCAGATTGTTGAGTGCGCTGATCATCTTATTCAGTGCATTGATGACACCGTTCACCATCGACTCTACGCCGCCGAGAATTGTGTTAATGACGGATTTCATCGCACCCCAGATGCCATTCCATATGGTGCTGGTCTCTGATTTTAGCGTTTTCCATGCGGCTACAATACTGTCTTTGATCGCCGTGAATTTCGCCGTTGCGTTGCTCCGAATCTCCTCCCACTTCGTTGCAAGTGTGCTGTGGATAGATCCCCATGCGCTCTCGGTGCTGGATTTTGTCTCGTTCCAACGTGTTGATACAGTTTCCTTGATCGCCTGGAACTTCTCACCGGCAGATGTTTTGACCGCTGTCCATGTACTTTCAAGTCCGCTCTTAATGCTACTCCATTTCTCCTGAGTCTTCTGCTTAGTCTCGTCCCACTTAGTGATGATCTTATCTTTAATTTCTGCAAATTTCGTGATAACGGAGGAAATGAAATTGCTGATTCCATTTCGGAGTCCCTCCATGAGGTATTGCCCCATTTCCATCATGACTGTGGATGGGCTGTGAATTCCGAATGCAGACTTAAATCCGTTAATAAACGGTTTGAAGATATTATTCACAATCCAAGAGCCTACACTCTTGAGCGCGTTAACAATACCATTGTAAAGTCCAAGCACGATATCGCCGCCGGACGCATCAATATAACCAGAGAAATAGCTGACAACGCTGTTCCACGAGTTCACCAGAACGTCTCCAAGACCTTTTAAAAGGTCTATGCCGGATGCTATCGCCGTTCCGATCAGCTCACCAACCGATCCGAAGACACTCGCATAGTCAAATCCTTTTAAGATTCCGCCAATTGCATCAATAATTCCCTGTGGGATAGATCGCCAATCTACACCTTTGAATAATCCAGTGATAAGCTGAACAGCTCCAGATATAAAGTGAGAAACTGTACTGCTCAATGTACTCCAGCTGAATGTAGAGAAAAATCCGGTAAGTCCTGCGGTGATTGCCGTTCCGATGCCCTTCCAGTTCGTAGTAGATAGAAACTGATCCAGTTTACTCATACCGAAGTTCACGCCGTTGCCGATCTGAGATCCAATATAGTTTCCTACGCCTTGCCAGTCCTCAGCGGCTACCATCTGCCGGATCTTATCTGCCATCTCCTTTATGGAGGAGCTGATCTGTTCGGTTGTAAACATATCCTTCGGGTTCGTGGAACTGCCTCCACCGCCGCCGGAGTCACTGCTTTTTGATCCAATCTGTTCTATTGTGTCAAATGATGCCAGGCTCTTTTCTGCTTTCTTTGCCGCCGATCCCGTCTTTTTTAGGGAGTCCGCATAGTTTTCCTGTACCTTCGTAGCTTTAACAAAGGTGCTTTGCCCGGTAAGGGCGGAGAAAAACTGTCCAACCGCTGTTGCCGCTGTTGTCAGCAGGCTAATGAGATAGTTCAGTGCCGGAGCTACTGCGGTAAGGATCGGGGCGAATGCTGTCGCAAGTGCGTTCTTAAGCTGTGTCAGCGATCCCATAAGCCCGGAAACCGTGCTGTTTGTGCTGCCGGAATACTGGACAAGGTTCTTCATTCCGTCTGTAACGGCACTTCTGATGCGGTTAAAGAGGGCGAAGAGAGAGCGGATACCAAATGCATAGCTCAGCATTTTTTTAAAGCTCACTGATGTTTTTCCAAGATTTTTTTGAAAATCTCCTGTGGATTTTGAAGCTTTTTTTGTTTCGCTATTGTACTCTTTCGTCTTTTCATTAAGATCTGCGTAGGAGGTTTTCAAACGATTAAGAGTGTTTTCCAATGCAGCCTGCGCTGATGTGTACTGAGCCATCGTCTTCTGGCCGGATTCGGTATCTATTCCTGTGGTATAAGCTCCACCAGAGGATTCCAGCTTTGTCTTGGCTTGCTGTGCTTCTTCCAACTTCTGCCGCAACATGTCAATGTCGTATTCCATCGCCTTAAAGTTCTGACTATTCCGGTTTCCGCCAATCTCCACAAATTTAATCTGGCGTTCAATTACCGCATCAAGCTTTTTGCTTACAGAATCGATTTCCTTACTGAGATCTGTATATTCCTGTGTAGGAATCTTCTCGCCTTTAAGCTCCTCTACTTTTGATTTAAGCTCTTCTACTTTGCGAGCCTGTTCATCATACTGGCTATTGAGCTTCGCGAAGGAGTCCGCCTGCTTCTGCAAGGCGATTTTAGCCTTGTCCCCGATTCCAGAGACAGACTCAGCCATCCGGTGTGCCGCGGCTTCTACTTCTTTTGTGCCGGCTACAAGCCCATCAGCGCTGATCGATGTATCAATGAGTATTGTTCCGTCTGCCTGTCCCATAATTCATCTCCTTATAGCCACTTCTCAAGAGCCGCAATCTCTTTCTTTTCCTCGGAGCTTAATCTCTTGCGAATGCCTACCATGTCTGCGTTTTCCCGTTCGAATTCTTTTTCCCACTTCTCTAATTTTTTATGCTTGGCTTTTTTCTGCCGGATCGCAAGGATCTGGGAAAAAAGTCCGTCTCCGATTTCCATAAAAAATCCCAGAAACGTCCACCAGTGAAGGAATGGGGCAGAACGAACCTCCATTCCTGCTACTTTGTTCACGGCAGGAATGATGATCCGAGAATCCTGTTCCCAGTCAATCAGCCGAGGGCTGTTCTTTTTGTCTCGCATACCGCCGTCAATAAAGTCAGCAGCTTTCTTGCAGGCTTCCTCCCGGAGTTCTCTGGGAATCTGCTCGAAATCCTTGTACAGAATTTCAAACATGATTTCCTGCTTTTCTCTATCTGTCCAATCTGGATCCTCGCAAGCTTCCAAAATTCCAATAATGGAACGGAAGTCTGCGTTGATCGCATAATCCGTTCCACCAATGTTTAAAGAAGAGGGCAGCTCATAGCTGCTCATTTTCTGTACTTCTCCGTGTAATTACGGAGACGGGAAGTACTCTTTTTAATTCGCACGTTCATTTCACTTTCGATGAATTTTACAAGCTGATCGAGAACATATTCGCAGAAAAATCTGCCATCCTTATACGGAGTCCACGGATTGCAGTGTTTGAAAAGATCGTCGGATGCTCCCTGAGTATTCAGAAGCTCATCGAAAAGCTCTTTTACAGTACCGGACATCTTGTCCAATCCATCTGGATCGTCATCTGCCGGAAGCTCCAGTTCTTCAAATTTCTTCTGTACTGTGTCCGCACGCTTGATAATGTCCAGATCTGCCGGATTAAACATAAAGCCGCCGGTCACTGTGCCATTTTTATCCACGATTTCGATGTATTCCCGATCATCAATTACGATCTGTTTTGCCATTTTCCATATCCTCCTATACAAGAGATGCCGTGAAGGATTTCTGTGTCATATCCCATGTGCCTTTTACTCTGTTGCCGGCTTTGTATACCGTGAACGGTGTCTGTACGCCAGATGTATCTCCGCCCACGCTGTTTGGGATAACGTATACATCCTCGCGGTACGCCCATACCACGGTCGGAGCGGTTTCCTCACCTGTGCCAGGCTTAAGGAGCACATCAACCATCGTTGTTTTGCACTTGTCTCCTGTTGCTCTGGTATTGGCAATCTCCATAATCTTATTGGAGAGAGCATCGTCATAATTCTCGTAGTAGAACGGATCCACGTCTGCCTGCACTTCATATCCGGAGTGTTTTACAGACTGTTCGCCGAGAATGTTTTTGCTTACTTCTACGTCCGGGTTCAGCTCCTCGCTGTATTCTTCAAGATCTTTACCGATGCGTACATAGCCCGGTGTTTCTCCTCCAAATGTTGCGTCCAGATAATGAGCAAGATATTTTCTCTCAATCATAATAAAAAGCCCTTTCTGCCTATAACTTTTTAGGCGGTGTAGGTTAGCGGCGGCACTCTCGTTGTACCGTCGGTTTACAGTTCAAAATCATTCGTGTAACGGACCGATACAGGCAATATCCAGTCCTGTACGCCGTTCTCCTGCGGCTCTGTGCCGTATGAATTGTCACGAGTGATACGTTTTATCTGTCTCCCATTAGAAAGCCGTGGAAAGGCAGATAAGCGGGTCTCAACGTCATTTATCACGGCTGGTTCACGGCAAATCCATTTGCCAAGTGTGTCGAGGAACTGCTGGATGCTCAGCTTATACCGCTCTTTCTGCGCCGCTGACCGGTAAACCACGTAAAACGGATACTGGCATACCTGATGGATACCTCCGCATATATCTTCCCTCTCACTGTATACGAGTGCACCATTGTCTGCGGAAAATGCGATTCCACTGTCCTCGCCCAGTTCCTCGAATTTTATGGTTTCCCCAGGATCCAACCCGGGATACTGATTCAGCAATGCTTTCATGGCGGCTGTCAGAATTTCGTATCCTGTCGCATCTTTTCCAATCGGTTTTGCATCAGCCACGCCGTCCACCTCCCGCCGTTTCCTTTACATTCTTAATCCAAGTTTTCCCATCCTTCTCTTTCGCAGCGTCAAACCAATGTGCTTGCGCCGCCGGATGTTTTGTCTTTGTGTACGTCAGATACTCTTTCGCCTGTGTCTTACCGGAATACTGACTGACCAGCACCTTCTTTGCGCCTTTTTTCGCCCACGGAGAACCAGTCTTTTCGTCTACCATGCCCTTTCCTTCATAGAGGAATCGCCCTTGAGGACCATAAGCCGCAAACACGCGTCCAGATCCCTGTACCGCCGCACTCGCCGCTTTGGTAACGCCTACGAAGATTCCGGTTTCCATCGGCATAAAAGGCACCATGCTGTTCATCACAGCACCGTCGAGCTGATACTGGGCCTTCCTGTACTGCTCGTTGAAGCGAGACATATTCAGTTTTACTTTCGTATCGCCATCCACAAAGGAAAAGCCTTTGAAGTGATAGGTCTTACCCGCCATTATTTCCGTTTCCTCTTTCCTTTATAGACAAACTCCAGGTTCTTTCCTGTCCAGTCGACATCCTTTGCTTTCACAGTAGATTCAACAACTTTGACTCCCGGCTTTGGTCTCCCAAGTGGTGTTTTGGTCCATCGTTCTGCCTGTGCCTTTGAAAGAAATACCCAGTCATTTTGATTTATACTGTCTCCGATTGTTGCCCGGTAGATCTTTACATCTGAGTTTTTGTCTTTTAAGGAATTAATCTGTGTTACGGTTTCCGTGGCAAGCTTGCTATTCACCACATTTGGGGAAAGGCTATTAAGTTTGTCTCGCATTTCAGATACATTCACACCGTTGCTCGACGCTCTGCCAGATCCTCCGTTATTTCCTTGATAGTTAAGGTTGCTACTGCCGCCACGTCCGCCCATAAAAGCACCTACTTTCCGAGAATTTCAAAATGCGGAATCACAGTATATGGACCGCCTGTGCTTGTGATCTTGAACACAAAATCATGTGCATTGTTCATATGCTGGTAGAATCCATTTCGATAGTCACCATCATTTACATTGCCACCAGTCCACTCGCCCTCCCAGAAGAAATCATCCGGTCCGAATGTAATACTTTCTGCCAGCTTATCATTCGTCTGCCGTTTCCATTCTTTTGGGGATCGCCACGGGAGCATTCCGGCCTCTGTCGAGACCATTATGTCGTCAACCTCTGGATTTGTGGCGTGCATATAGTACGAGATGTGGAGCTGTGCATTATCTGTACTGTCCGCCCCGTACTTCTTCATGATTGCACCGCGGTCTGTGTTCAAATCCACATTGCGGAGGATGTGCGGATACCACATAGCATCGCCGAATGTGGGGCTTTCATAATAATTGAAAACTGTCACAGTTTTATCGTACATGCTCACACCTCACATAACGCATGATTGAATTTGTCATGAAACGCTTTAATTCTCACGATATTCCCGGTGCATTCCTCTGGCACACTGCCGTAAAAGATAATGCTTTCCGGGTGCAGACGTTCCATCATCGCATTGTAACCGGATAAGAATAGGTGTTTTTTGCCTATACTGTTCATGCAACCAACGGAAGATACCGCCACGGTTCCGCCCTCGGGCTCGCCGTCAAAACACCATTCATAACTGTCTGGAGTGCTCCAGGATATTGTCGGAATCACCTTGCAACCATATTCTTGTAGATATGCACCGACCCAGTGCTTACGATAATGGTTATATATCTGGATAGCCTTAGGGAAATCGGTGTAGGTGCTAAAATCAGGTGTCAGAATGTACCGGAATCTGCTCAGCTTGTCCACGTACTTGTCTGGATTTCTCCATAGCGCATCGAATTGGTAATCGTCTAAAAAGAAATGAACGGCTTTCTCTTCTGGATTATTGCATTTTCCTCTTGCGTAATTGAATCCGACAAATTCGCAGTTGCCTTCGAATGTTTCCGGTTCAATCTGCGGTATACCGTATTCGCCAACGCCAGAGAACATCCTGCGACCTAAATTTTCATAGCACTGGCGATTTTGATAATCCATCAGTATCTCCTTGTTGCAAGTTTTCTTTTAACATATGCTACTGTTTCATCTGTTCCGACATTTATTCTTGGTACATCAAACCCTAAAGATTTTATCTCAGATAGTTGCTTATTTAACCTGTTAACTTCTCTTTTTGGATTACCAGAATCTATACCGCTTAAATGAACCACTGCTGTATTTACATTATCAAGGAGCCCATATTTATTTCTTTTGTCGCCTTGTAAATGCATTTCTCTTTTTCCATCTTTAATCAACGCATGTGGGCGGTTTGTATTAGCAATCCAAATGGTATTTGGCGATTCCTTTTTTACTTCCGAAAATGTTGAAAATACGCTTCCTCGTATTCCATCTACTTTTCTTGCGTTAGTTTTTGATGTTATTCCACTACTTCCACCACGTCCGCCCATAAAATCACTCTTTCTTAATATGGTCGGTCTTGCTCATTCTCTTCCACAGCTCCGTTAGCTTCTCCCATCCATACATGGCTACAAACGCTACGATAAAGCCTGCCATGATCGCCGCCAAAATCATATACCACAGGATTTCCGTATGGATATACTGCATGTATGCCACGAATACAGCCACGGTGATTCCGATGGAAAGGACGAATACAAGGGCATCTGTGGGGATCGTGGAGAGAACTCCTACGCCTTTAAATACCTGGGTGATCACTGACACGCAGAACGCCAGAATCCCAATCACTGCCAAGATCATAGTCATGTTTGCAAATAGGGTCTCCATGTTAGTCCTCCTCTGTCTCTTCGATGCGATTGACATTATATTCCTTCGCGCACTCATGCTCGATACGGCATCCGCGTGCGTCTTCCCAGCCTTTGGCGAAAAAGGCAACGTCAGCCTCTCCCAGATACTTGATGGATTCGCCGATATACCAAAGCGGCTTTGCACCAGCCGGAGCGTCCTGGAAGAATGTCTCAAGCACCTCTACCGGCTCCCCGACTAACTCTTTCGCCTTTGCAATAGCTTTCTCGCGTGTTGCGAGTATCTCCGCGTCTGTCTTTCCTCTCATAGGCTGAGAAATAAATAACTTTTTCATGTCATCCCTCCTATTTTTTGGCTTTTCTCACTTTTCCGTCACGATATTCAAGCCCCGTTGCCAGTCCGGTGCATGTAGTCGGGTCTACGATGTTGCCCTCTTCATCCTCGCACCAGCCTTTTGCGATGCAGCGTTTTCTTTCACCAGTGTTCCAGTAGAGTCCTGTTCCCGGGCCTGTATAGTAGGAGATCAGCTCATCTACGGCCGGGGAATCCTGCGTCCCATTATTTGCCATTGCGTCATCAATCGCCGCATTGATTTTATTCGTATACTCTGGAAGATCTTTTACGTTTAACATTGCATTCTCCTTTATAGTCCCGCATACAATAGCGGGGTTCCATCATCAGTTACAACTCCGGTCAGATATGGCATTACTGCGTCACTGAGGAGCTTGTTTGCGGCTTTTGTGTCTCCTGCCGCAGAATATACGGCCGACCACTCTTTTGCCGCCGCACCGGTCTGCTGTGCTGTCGCATAGGATATGGACTCACTGCCGGATGATTTCGAGGTGATGATCCCGGTCGTTGTTCCATTTGCATCAGTAGTCGCAGATGTGCCAGAGGCGGAGGCAAGTGCCTGTTTCTGTGCAAGATCCAGCTGATAGTAGATCTCCGCCACGGCGCACACGGCTTTCTTGATCCGCTTCTGGTATTTCTCCGGTGTAGGTAGTCCGTCCGTCAGCCGATCAAACGTCAGCGTGTCGAGAAAATCGCTTGCTCTCTCCGCAAACCGTATAAAATCAGATTCCGGCACGACATTGCCGAAAAATGATTTTGTGTAAAAGTCATAATCTGCGTATGCCATGCCGGAATCCTCCTTAGCCGTTGGACTTGATCATGCCCATACGGATATTCTTGTGGTTGTAAACGAGAGACCAGTTTGCTTTCGCGCCAAGCTCCGCGTTTGTCGGGGACTCTTTGGCGATCTTGCTCTGGTCAATGCTGAATCCGTTCGGATGAAGCACATAACCCTGTTTGGTGTACAGCTTGCGGATACCTGCCTTTGTCTCCGGATCGTAGTCCGCGTAATACGGGTCCTCGTAGTTTGTCTTGTCACAGGTTAAAATGGATCCTGCGCCGATCATGTAAGTCTTATACACAGGGATATCGCCAGAAGTATCTACCGTATACCTATCAGATACAACCGGGATAAATCCGCCGATGGACGGGAGATTTACGTCACCAGCGAGCGCATTGGTCACGGTGTACTTGTTGTAATCTACCAGCCCAAGAGCCTTATACTTTGCAAAAATGTAGCTGTTAAGGAACAGCAATCCCATCTTCTCAGACGAATCGCCAAGTGCTTTCTGCTGTGCAAAGATTAATGTGGTTGCATCAATCTTATTCGCATCTGTTGCAGTCGCAGATCCACCGCTAGACGGCTTCGCTGCCGAAATATCTGTGATATGCGAAGACATTCCTGTCAAAGACAGTACTGCATCAACGATGGCCATAAGATCACGCACACGGGTCTGCTTGTAGAATCCTGCAACAGAGTTTGCAACGTGAGTCATCGGCTCAGCACCGGTCAACTCCTTTGTGAAGTCCTGTGCTTTCCAAGCCTTCATTCTCTGGATAAGCATTGCTGTCTGCTTCTTTCCGGTGATTTCAACCGGCGTGTTATCTGTCTCACCATCGTTGTTAAGTGCCTGAGAATCGGCCTCATCAATCGGCACGTAGAAAGGAAGTGTTGCCACGTTACCCTTTGTTCCGATCAGATCCATGATTGTGGAATCCTGCACGAGAATGCCAGAATTGATAATTGCATCATTCCATGTTGGCTGTTCTGCCATATACCCAGAAAACACTTCCGGGTCAAAGCTAAAACCGCCAAATGTTCCAGTTCTTGCCATAGATGTAGTCCTTTCCGTAGATGGACTATTTTAGAAGTGAGCGTAAAAAATCCCATCTACCTATAATTCTTAAGGGTGTTTAGGTTAGCGGCTATGCTCGATCACATAGTCGGTTTGTCGGCTACTCGCTGAGTGCCGTGTAAAGCTCTGGATCAGACTGCTTTAATTTCAGCCTTTCATCCAGATTCATTTTGCGGAAATCTTCCTTTGTTAATCCTGTTCCGCCTCGGTTTCCGTTCTTAGCCGGAGCTGTAAAGCGTGCCGCGTTGTGCTGTGCTGCGGTCTGCTGCTTGTCAACGAAGATTCCCTCTTTCTGGTTCCCGTCCTTATCGGTGATCATCCCGTTAAAGATATCACTGATGGACTTACCTTTTGCAGAATCCTTGTCCAGTTCCTCCATGAGGGCCTTTTTATAGTACTCCTCAGTAATGCCATTCATGAACTCATACTGTTTTGCACCTTTTTCGTCTGTGGTTGCCAAGAACTCGCTCACCTGTTTTTCAACTTCGATTTTTCTTGCGTCGGCAGCGCGTCCGGCTTTCTCGTCAGCAAGCTGCTTATTTAACGTCTGGATCTGCCCCTTGAGGTCATCAACGTCAACATCCTTAAAGCCTGCAAGTTGTTTCTGTACGGAGTCGAGTGATTTCTTGTAATCGTCGGCTTTTGACACCTGTTTGTCGTAGTCAGCTACTGTGCGGTAGTTTTCCAACATTTTCTTTTTCAGATCGTCTTTCTTGCTCTCTGGAACCTCGATTTCAAGCTCCTGTAAAATCTGTTCAATGTTCTGCATATATCCTCCTAAACGTGTATTATAACCGCTCGTCAGCGGTGTGGATTGAGCCGAATAAACCTTCGGCGTGGTAGTGGACCATCGGAGATTCGAACTCCGGACCGACCGGTTATGAGCCGGTTGCTCTGACCGAGTGAGCTATTGGTCCATGTGCGCCTCCCGCACAATTTCTCGTGCGGGCATTGTCAATCTCTCTGAGGCATTGCGCTACTCTCAGTTCATCCGGGAGCGACCCGGACACATTGGAATGGTGGGGTTTGAACCCACGTTATCACGATTAAAAGTCGTGTGCTTTCCCACTAAGCTACATTCCAGTAACACCCCGGATCTGTTCGGGGTGTCCCATATGAGAAAGGTGTACCATGAAATACGGTTCCGCCCCAGCCAAAGGCGGAATGAGGAGAACTGGGCTTGAACCAGCAAGGTCTAAAGACAACGGATTTACAGTCCGCCACGCTACCAATTACGATCTATCTCCCCACAACCGGCAAATGCCGGTTAGCAACTTGTTTTTTCGTGCTATGCTTCGCACTATACTCCTCTGGAGTAACGCTTGTTTCATGCTCCCCTGGAGCAATGCACACGCCGGAAATTGCATCCGCTTTTCAACCTCTCCAGTGTCCGGCTGGATTTCTCTTAAGGACGTGTGCTGATAAGGAGGCAATAGAAATATGACACCAATATATGTATAGAGCTGGCATTTGAATGGAGAAAAATGTCAACTCACCATGTCAACCTTACACTATATATTCTATCATTTTTTTATTCTCCATGTATCACCACATTTTTCAGTTTCCGAGCTTGCGGATATACTTCTGGATCTCCTGCCTCTCATCGGCAAAGTCGCTATCCATCACCATAGTGGACAGCATGTCATACACTTCTACCATTAACCGGCCGACTGTTTCCATAAGCTTGTCCCGATGCCCTTGATCACCATTAACCTTATATGCCTGTTTTGCCGCAATATAAGCATCGTACAGTGCGTCAATATTGTGGTCGTATCGCCCGTTGGAATACTTTTTAATGATATTCTCAGCGGCTTCTGCGATCGGGGCTTCTTCCCACTCTTTCTTCTCCATTTTTTCCAGATAAGAGATCGACACAACAAGCTTATAGATCACGTCCAGCCGGTTGGTGGTCAACGAGTTTACAGCTTCTTTCGCTTCGATACTCAGCTGCTCTTTGAGTTTCTTAATCAGTGCTTCCATGCTTGACACCTCCCCGCATTTTCTTTTTATACTTATCATGTAGTTCTTTTTGACTCTCCAAAATGTATACCGGATCATATCCAGACGTTATGAGATCAGTGATGATGCGTTCCAAGCGCTCAAGCTCATTATCAACATCTTCCACAAGCCTATCCACAAAGATTGCATCCGCAACATACCCCTGTTCGCGCAGAGCCGTTGCATACTTCTGGTATACGTCTTTTGTAGCCTGTTCCCATCCAAGATACACGGAGAATCCGTCCTCTACTGCTTTCTGCTTCGTAGATTTCCCTACGCTCATCCGATTTGCAGACCGCCACGACTCCGGGATCATCTGCACGTTCCCCTCGAAACGGTCCGGTATCAGCTTACCGTGGTGGTTGATGTAGTAATGTGCCACGTCCCGGCGTTCTTTGCTCTCTGCGAAATACTGGTACAGGTGTAATCGCTTGTATCCGCTCAGCCCAAGAAAATCAAAGTAGTCCGCCATCTGATCGTGCATCATAAGCGCCGCGATCTGCCGGGCATTGATCTCCGCAAACACATCGTCAACGCTTTTCACATCCATTTTGCTTCTAAAAGCGATCATAGCCGATCACCTCCTACGAAAGCTTTTTAATGATGAGGTTTGCGTCCTTGACAAGGACTGCTCCGGCGGAAATATTACCCACAGATACGGTAAGAGATGTTCCGGCCGGTACCGGGATCAACGTGTCTGCACTTACATTCTGATATACATCTGCTGTAACAACCGTATAATCCATCTCGGTTCCACCGATGTTCTCGCCGTTCAGCTTAAGCACCAGTGCTGTTGCGCCAGCCGCGGAAGCCGTCACATTTGCGTTAAACTGGAGTTCTACCGCCATCGGCTGATTGCTCCTGTTTGTGATTGTAAACAGCCCACTTCCCTCGATGTGATTGAGCCATCCACTCTGGCATCCGCATCTGCGAGACTTTACGCGAGTGCTACCAAAAGGAACATTCTGATTGGCTGCCACCGTCTGAGCAGCTACATTAACAACATTAAGCATAATACTTCTCCTTTCACGAAAATAGGGGCAAGCTCCACGCCTACCCCTATGATTTGCAAGACTACTTCGTAGCAATGGATTCTTCCAACATGCTGATTATTCGGTTTTGATTCTCGATGATCCTATCCAGGTACTTCCTGTCCTGCTCCTGTAGATGCTTCGCAATGTCGGCGTTGCTTGCCTGCGACAAATCGTTTTCATAATTCATCACCTGCAAGAATACGCCGAACAAATTTAGCATGTCCAACGCGGACAGCTCATCGTATTTTCTCACAGTACGTTTCCACCATTGCCGCAGCATCCGCCAAATCCAGCCATATTATACGCGAAGTACGGGGAGCATGTAATATAAGCCGGTGTCGGTGTCGGTCTTACCGCATCAACGATGTTCTTGGTCTGGTTGACCTGGGAGATCTGCCAATACGCTGTCTGGAGGTCTCTGTCACGGTCCGCAATCTTGTCGCGAAGTCCCTGGATGGTGTTCTCCTGCATGAGCTGGCGTGTTGCCTGTCCGTCTGCAAGGACAGTTTCCTTGATGTCACAGCAACACTGCGCAAGCTGTGCCTGCATGTTCTGCGCCATCAGTGCCGCATCATACCGGTTCTGTAAGATCTCTTTCTGTGTTTCGCAGCAACACTGCTGAGACTGAGCACCTAACTGCTGCATCCCGAGCTGCGTTGTATATCTGCTCTCAAGTACATCTCTCTGGGTCTGACATGCTGTGTTGGATACGTTCTGATTTGTGTTGAAGATGTCGCGCTTCACAAACTCATCCGAAATGAAATTGTCCTGCACGCCGTTTTCAACACCGCCGCGGTTCCATCCGCCCATCATCGGGAAGAGGAACGCAATCAGAATGATCCAGATCCACCAGCCGCCACCGCCCCACATATCGTTGCATGTGTCGTTTCTGGTTACTGCCGCCACATCCGCAGCGGATAACATTCCCTCATTCATGTGGTTTTCTCCTTGCTTAAGATTTATCATGAGCCGTTGCGCACCCGGCTGTGATAGCGAATTATCGTTTTGTTGAGGTCAACAAAACCATCATTTCATCATCCCGGCAAATTGTCCGGGATCCATGCCGTTCTGCTGGCACATCTGCTTGAATACCTGTTCCGGGTTCTTCCCTTTGCACATATCCATCGCTTTCTTGATGTTCGGATTCTGCTGCGCCATTGCATTGATCGCCGCCTGTGGGTTTCCTGTCTGCCGGATCTGATTCACAACACTCATGGCTTGCATCATCGCCGCCATCGGATTGTTTCCGGATCCGCCCATCATGCTTAATAATGGATTCATTCAGTCCCCTCCTTCTTCTCTTCCTGCCTCTCCCCAAGTTTTACGAGCAAAGCATTGAATTCCTCACGTGTTACATAGTCCCCATTTGGAGCCGCAGGAGCCATTTGCGGGGCTGCTAAGGATGAGACGGGGATTTCCTTGAACGTGAATGCTTTGAGCGTTGCGCTCCCCATTCCGTCCACGGACTTGACGTAGAACATGGGGCTGTTGTTGTCCATCATCCACGCTGTCTGTCCCGGCTGTACAATCTGGTTCCGTGCCCCTTCAAGCCCTGCGACTTGGATCCAGTTCACGTTCTGCACCAGTGCCGTCTGGCGCTGTGGCATTCCTTGCTGTAACCCTTGTTCCATCTGCTGGATGCGCTGCTGTAACGCCGCCTGATCCGCCATGTATCCGCCCATTCCCATACTGTACGGAGTATATCCATTCATAGGCACTCCCCTTTCTATCGTTATCCTATACTCACATTATGGCACATGGGAGAGGCAGGCAACAGGTCAGGAAAGTATCGAAAAAGTATCTTCAGTTCGTTGCAAAAAAGAAGAAAAAGGGAAGTATCCGGACTTGCACGTCTACTTCCCTTTTTCTTCTTTTGTTCGCTTTCCGCGATTACATCGCGTCCATTGCGTATCTGCATCTATTATATCACATTATACGGGCATAAACGAATGATTTTTGCATTTACCCGGCGGCTGAGTCGCTTCGCCGTCGATGTGCTGATGTTCATTCGCTCCGCGCACACTTCCAGGGGGACTCCTTTACTGCGATACTCAAAGAGTTCCCTTTCGTCTGTCGTGAAATTTGCCATCTGCCGGAACCGCTCAAGCTCTGGCACCGTAAATTGATATATCTTCAAGGCGATTCCCCTTATTTTTCTGTCAATTCTTGGATAAGTTCGTCCCTCGTTTTTTTTAAACCCTCAATGTTATTCCCTGTGATTTTGTTCTCGATCAGATTAAACATGCTTCTCATAAGGAGCTGCGTGTCTTCTCGGTTCTGGTTGATGGAGTCATAGTTGTTATTGAGCTTGTTTTTTATGTCCTTAACGTCTGTCTCGATTGCGCCTACACGCTCCTCGATGTCCTTCTGGGGCTGCTTTGCCTGCTTATACGCTTTGTATATAACGCTACACGCAGCTCCGATCACCGTGATCCCGCTGCATATTGAGAGTAGCTCCTTGATAAATTCCAGTTCACTCAATGTTTCCGTCCTCCATCTCAAAGTATTCACATCTGTGGCACTCGTCCTCTCCGGGGGATTCTCGTAGATGGTCACTGCGCTCATCACAGCAGATCTGATTGTACATGTTGTTGCATCCTCTTAGATCAGCAATGGACAGAATCACTTTCCCGTCCTTTTCATCCGCCCACTTACTCATACTTGATCCCCTTTCGCATTCTGGTATCGTCTCGCCGCTCCTCGCGCCTTTGCCGCCTGTTCTCTGCCCCATCGTGCGATACTCAGCCGATCTGCCAGAGGTCTCAGCTCATTCTCTTTGCAAAAGTCGTTGTATGCCTTGTTCTGGCGCTGGAGGAGGAACGATTTCTTGTCCAGCTGCATCTGCAATTCGGCTTTTGCCTGTGGGTCTTGGCACGCCTCCACCGCTGTCTGCATCCCGGCAACGATGCGCTTTGTCTTGCGGATCCTGCGCTCCAATGCCCTCTGGTGCTGTTCCAACTTCTCAATTTTCTCGTTATCGGCTGTCTGGATATCCTTGTACGGATTACTCTCACCGTCACTAGACCCGAAGCTGTGGCGGCAGTTCCAACCGCACAAGCCCTCGCCAGTGCCGTATCCGGTTGATGTATAGAACGGGGGAAATCGCTTGTCCTGCCCGGTCCGGGAATAGAATTGTCCTTGCCACCAGAGATGGTTTCCGGGATTCTGTCCACCGTCTCCAGTTCGTGCACCGAGATGGGCAGAGACAAGGATCGTGTCCCACCCCATCTCTTCCATGCGCTTTAAAACGATATCTCCCGTGGCCTGTCCAATGCCGGTCCGCACTGCCCTCGCCGTGGCTGTCTCGATGGTATCCTTGTGGACTCTCCCGGTCTCCTCATCGGTGTAATTTACATACACACCGCCAGACACCACCTCATCAACCGCCTCTCTGACTGCCTGTGTGTACGATACAGCGCCACTTGTGACTTTGTGGTAAGCGGTATCGCACGAGTTGATAAAAAGCCGCTGTGCCGCGTCTGCGGTCGTGCGTGTGTAATTATCCCATTCGCCCAAGGTTGCGTCATAGTTGCGCTGCATGAGCCGGATCAGCTGCGGTGATTCCAGAAGCGGCACCGGTGAGAGGCCGGCGGCTTCGTAAATTTTATCATCCTGCTCCACGGCTTTTATTCCGGCTTCTTCCATCGCCGCCTTGATTTCCTTCTGCTCTCGCTTAGTGTACTTGGCGATCTCTGGGATGATATCCTCCAGTAATGCGCCGGAGTCTTGCATGATCTCTATCTGCCATCGGTCCGCAGAGGCAAAGAGGTATTCTTCCCCTCGCCCGATGCGGATCATCATGCGGTCTACGATGCGGCGGATGATATAGCTATGGAGCTCTGAGGAGATTTCTTCCGCCCCCTCTGCGATGTGCTGTAAGTATCGCGGATCAAGCATCTCATCACCTCATTACTCTTCGCCAAACAATTTGTTATCTTCCTTTGGTGTGGCTTCCTCCACCATTGCCTTCGCGTCCTCTTCTGACATACCCTCGAACTTCTGGAAGTACATCCATGCAGGAACCTTGCCCTGCATCACATACTGCCACCATCTCGCACGATCCTCCTCGCGGCTATAAACAATGTCTCCAAAATCATACGTGATTTCATAGACACCCACCGGCGCAAGCCCATAGAGGTCTGCGTAGACGCTCAGAGCATAGATAGCGCCGTCCAATGCATCCTCCAGTTTGTCTCGCACATCTTTGATAAGCTGGATTGTACGGCGGTCATCAGACTCCACCTGTGTGGCTGTCACCATGCCGGACTTCTCGTTAAACACAAAATACCCATTGCTGTATCCGCACTTGTAGCCGATCTGAGACAGCAGAGCATTGATTCCGGCAAGTCTTGTCTCCGTGTTGAGCTGCGGATTGATCTCAGAATAGAACTCCTTTGTGTCAGATCCATAGACATTCTTGACATATCTGGGGAGTCCCATCTGCTCGCGCTTTGCCCTTATCTGCTCCGGCGTGCGGCCGGTAACTTTCTGCCCGTCTGGCATCAGCAAGCGGTCATCAGCAAGCACAATCTTTTGGCTGTCCCATATCTCTCCGGCGTTCCGGCTGTATGCCACATCCAGATCTTTAAGCTCCTCAACGGCTTCTGAGTACATCGGCAGCCCTAATGGAGAGTCAATATCAATGTTATTCGCCTGTGGGGTGCGGAGCATGCCGAACATCGGACCGTCCAACTTCTCACCACTCGCCTTGAGGATCGGCGGCGTGTCCTCCATCATGCCAGCCCACTTTGTTTTTGCCATCGGGATCTTGTCTCCGATGCTGTCCGCAGACTTTGACATATATGTCCGATTGCTGATGTAGTACGGGTATGTGGTCACACCGTTCTCGGTAGTCTCCACAAAGCGGTGGTACTCCAGACGCGTGTAGAATTTGTCTCCTTGCGTGTACGAATCCTTGAAGATAATCCCCTTAATGCCCAAATTGTCGTAGTCCACAAGTAGGATATCTTTCGGCGTGAACAGATCCAAACTGTCTCCGTTGGGTTTGAGAAAAACAGTGCCGTAAGCACAGCTGAACTCCACCCACTCGCGCAGATGGAAGTATATAGCATCTATCTGTTGCTGTAACCACTCTGCCCTTGCCGATCCCTCTATCTGGATCCCAATCGCCAGCGTTGCAAGCCGCGCCGTCTCGGAACTAACCGCCTTTGCAAAATTGATCGTGCGTATATCGTCCTCGGCACTCAGCCACGGCGGAGCGCCTGCATAGATGTTCGCGCATCTCCGGAGGATCACTTCCATCTCCGGGGACACAACGGATTTAACGTCAAAATCGTCCTCTGCTTGCTGTTTAAATATCATATCAAGCCACCTCTTAATTGATGATAAAAGTCCCATTTACTCATCCTCATATAGAAATCTAACACTCTTAAAAGGAGCATCTATGTGCATGTTTATTAAATACTCATCCGCTTTACTCTTTACTACATCGAATCCGATTATTCCATCTTTCATTTCAAACTTTAAAACATCTTTTATTGAGTAAGTTTCGCCTGCAAGGCAGATACCTTTTAACTTCCATTTGCGTATTTCTTTTATCGGTTCTTTGCCCGCTATCCTCTTTCCGCACATAGGGCAGTACTTGATATCATACGGGCGAGCTGTCAAACTCCCCGGCTTATCTTTTCGGCACGTATATAGCTGAGTTCCATATATGCATTTTTCATCATTTAATTTTCTTATTTCATCGCAAAAATCACACATTATGCACTGTTCCCCCTTCTCTCCCATAGTGATTCTGTGGCGTATCGGGCCGCATCTATGAGGTGATTGTCTTTGTCCGGGTATCCGCTGATAATGTTCCCATCCTTGTCACGCTCATACTCGTATTTTTTAAATTCTTTGCATGAGTTTGGTGTTCGTGCTGGGTCCATAACGATCTTTTTCCCTTGCCACCATTTCATCGAGTATTCAATACTTCCAGGTCCTTTTTTCGCCGGTCTGGCTGGCAATCCAAAATCTCTGTAGTCATTTACAGATTTCGGTTCCGCACTATCGCAGGTGATCGTATAGTCTCCATACCCTCGGCGAATGATTTCTTCCGCTGTCCAACTATTCGGGCGCTTATTCTCGAATATCTCGTCAATGAAATATATAGTTTCTCGGGCGGCATCGTAATATAAGCGTACAAATGCATACTGGTCCGGGTACCATCCCCAGTCCACGCCCTGGTAGATGCGATCCATCTGGCTGATCTCCTCATCGGTGATGGTCCGCTCCTCAATATACTCAAAGACGTTGCCTCCATTGCCGTTGGCTACACCCATGTATTCGTTCTCATAGGCATCTGGATTGACCTCTTTCAGATGTTCTGCATCATTAAGGAACTGCTCGCCCAGCCAGTCCTTTGGTACATCCTTATATGTGCTGTGTACCACAACAGAGGCATCGTCCTTAAACTCTGCCTCTTCTGTGTACTCATTTGCCCAGTTGTTTTTGCTTCGTGGCGGGTTAAAACTCTTGAACTTATACGCCTTATCTCCGCCTCGGATCGCGGACTGCTGGATGTTTCGCACCTCTTCCGGCCCGGAGAACTGATCCAGCTCCTCAAACCATATGATGCCGATGTAGCCAAACTCCGGCTTAATGGATTTGATTTTGAGTGGATCGTCTGCTCCTCGGAAATAGATCTTTTGGCCAGTCGGCTTGTATGTGATCTCGAATGGTGATGTCTTGAAACGGAAGTCCTTGTCGAGTTTTTGCTTTGATATCGCCCATTTGAGCTGCGCATACACAGAGTCTTTGATGGTATTGCCGACCTTACGGAGCACCAGGGCGTGCATATCAGGGTTATTTCTCAGCAGTTCTGGAATTATGCACGAAATCCCGGAGGACTTGGTTGAGCCTCGTCCGCCGGGCAAAATGTATTCTGTATGGTTTCCGCGGCGCACGTCCCGGATCATCGGGTGGAAAACATCAGCGATGATGTCCAGATCCATGTGGTACTCTCCGGCTCTCCTTGCCTCTTCTTCCGCCTTTCTCTGCGCTTCCTGCGACTCTTTGATGGTAAGCGCCTTTTCCAAATCAGACATCGCTTTAAGTTGCTCCCCAAACGCCGGAGAGAAGCCGAAAGAGTCCGTCAGTACGCCATTTGCGATCTGTGAGCGGCGTTTCTGGATATCGGCAAGTGACATGATGTCTGTGCCATTGATCTTATCGATCTCGGCTTGCCGCTCGGCTATATAGGCTGCAACATTAGGATTCTTTAAGAGCTGGCATCCTTGTACTTCTGGACACTTGTATCCCGCTTTTCTCGCCGCGTCAGTCGCATTTCCGCCATTCGCTATGTAATTGTCCGCAAATGCCTTCTGCTTCGGCGTAAGCTTTGCCATGCACTCACCATCCCATTATCTCTTAATATAGCCTATTCGTCTCGCTCAAGCTTGCCATTCTGCACTTGACCAGATCCTCAAAGAGCTTTACGCTTGCCCTATCGCTCGTCTCATACGGCTGTTCGCAATAATCTGGCACCCGCAGCGTGGGCAATCGAATGCATCATGGATCGGTGGGCGTTCTGTGTTACTAATCCCAGCGAACAATCCAACATTCTTATCTTCCTCCGCAGAGTATCTCCAATGTGCTATCGGGGCGAACTTCATCCCGCATACGCTACATTCAAGCATTTTATTCTGTTCCTCTGTCTCCCTGTCTCTGGTGTTAATATCTCTCACCACGGTTCCTCCTTATTCCATTCCCTGGATTGCTCCCATATCTCTTTTAGCGTCATCACGACATCCACCTGGGATGCAGTGCGGATAATCTCCATGTCCCGCACTCTCCATCCATTTCGTGTCCTTTCGAGTGTAGGTGTGCTCACCGTCCACATCGTAATCATTCTCTTTTGATCCGCGCTGTAAAACTGGCTGCTCCCGATCTTGATAATCAAACCTGTCGAGAGGATCGCGCGTTGTAATTTTTTCATGATTCCGTTCAAATTCGGCATAGCATACCCCTCCAATCATTATTATACTCTTTTTTCTATCCGCACGTATCCCCACGTTAATTTAATCGCAGGTTTTGTATAATCTGTGTTGACATACTTGTGCAAGTATGCTATACTTAAACCATCAAAGGAACGGAGGTTGTTACCATGACAGTGCAGGATTTATTGAGAAAGATAACAGAAGAGGGATACTCAGTAGTAGCTATTCGGCACCTTAGTGAAGACGAAGATTACAGCGTCGGTGATATTTGCAGAGATAGTTTCGACTGGGATTATGAAAACGACTGTTCATCTTACAATACGGAAAATCCAGTTGAGCTTAATGGTACCTGTGGTTATTCTGTTTTCGATCTCTGTAATCTGGATGAGGAAGAAGCCGAAAAAGCAGAAGAACTGCTTATCGATGCTCTCAAGGAATCCGACACCTATGGCGGAAAGCCAGTTATTATTGCCGGCAATCGTTATGAGTACGGTAACGATGAGAACGAAGTTATCATAGCATACGCAGAGGTTATTGCGACCTCAATCGAGGGGATTATGTAATGCGTCTTAAGAAATGTAAGAAATGCGGCACAGTGTTTGAAGCTGACTCCATAGGCATATACATGTGCCCTGCCTGCTCAGCTGAAATCAAACGCGAAAGTGTTGTTAGGCTACGGACTTGTCGCGAATGCGGATCGCAATTTTACGGTGGCCCACGCGCTTGGTATTGCCCGGAATGCAGCGAGAGAAGGTTGAAAGCGAGACGGAAAATGTACCGTTCGCAAAAATACTCACCCCGTCCGCTCGGAAGTATAGATATCTGCAAAAAATGTGGTAAAGAATATGTCGTGAAAGCCGGGTTGCAGGTCTATTGCCCCGAATGTGCAGAAAACGCTGTTCGCGAAAAAGTCAACGCACACAAACGCCAGTATATGATTGATAATAAAGACAAGTACGCTCCTCACAGAGCTGAAATGAGATCCAACGGTTGGGTTTGCGCTGTTTGTGGGAAAGTATTTGACAAAGACTCTCCGACCGTTACTTGCTCGGAAGAGTGTGCTAAAAAGCTCAAAAAAATCTGGCAGGATAGAGTAGATATTAACCGTGGAAAACGATTACTCCCTCCCGGAGAAACGTACGAGAGCGGGCTTCCAAAATCAGGCATCGTTGGGATTACATGGCATCGTCAGCGCAGAAAATGGCAGGTAAAGCACAAGAATACATACCTTGGATTATATGCCAGTTTGGAAGAGGCTAAGGAAGCTCTGGACAAATACCAGAAAGGAGCAAATATAGAATGAGCAGGACATCTTCCGATGTTAAAAATCGTTATAACAAGAAAAACTATGACCGAATTAATCTTGTCCTCAAAAAAGGCGAAAAAGAGCGCATACAGCAAAAATCAGAAGCTCTTGGATATCCATCCGTCAATAGCTTTATCATTGCCGCATTGTCTGCGTTCGATGAAATTTGCGATTGAGAATCAACGCAGGAAGGCTAAAACATGAATCAAACATGCTTAAATTGTGGTGGCGATCTTGGGAGAAATAAATATTATTGCTCCCAAAAATGCCGCGCAGAGTATATCAGGAATCACAAAAAATGTGTTATATGCGGGAAATATTTCTATGCCTCCCCCTCGTCTGAGAAAAAGACCTGTAGCAAGGCGTGTGAAAAGATCGAGCGCGCCGCCATTGGAAAAGTTGGCAAATCCGCGCAGAATCTTATAATTGCTCAAAAAGCGGCTGTTCTGAGTCCAAATAGCGGACATTTTGAAACAAATGCCCTCGCCAAAAGTTGGGTTGTCCAGTCTCCAGACGGAACCATATATAATATCAACAACTTGTCATTATGGGCAAGCGAACACGCTGATATGCTCCCTGGAACGCCAACACAGTTTTCTTACGGGATTCGGTCCATCAAACGGACCATGCAGGGCAAAAAGAAAAGAGGCTGTTATCAGTACAAAGGCTGGACATTATTAGATTGGAGCGAGGAAAACAAAGCGAGGAAAAACGAAAAGCCCTAAAGGATTCCCTTCGGGGCTTTTCGGATATACACTAATCTTCATCCCCCCAGCCGCTGAACGGGCACGTTTTGCACCGGCATTGTAACTCACCATCATCGTCAACGTAATAATCATCCCCATATCCGCTACACTCGTAGCAATAATCATAATCGTACATCTGTATCATCTCCTTATGCAAATTTTAGTTTTAGTCAAATCTCTTATCGTATTTCTTATCATCCAGAAGGTCTGTGTCCGTATAATTGTCGAGGCATTTTTCATAATGTGCTTCCTGCTTCGTGATACCGGAATAGGTCTCAAACGGATTTGGAAGGTTATGTTTTTTACAACAGTCATAGCAAATTACAAAACTTCTGGTTTTTTCTTTGCGTCCATACGGTTCAGTGTCTGAGTGGTATCTTGCGAAATTCTGAAACGGTGTCATTGAGAGAAGCGTTGCCGTACGGTCACAATCATTTCCACAAAAATCACAAATTGCATGTATCATCGCTTTGCCTCCAAATCTTAACTTTCAGTTTTCCATATCAAACTCTTCACAAATTTCCTCGTAATACCTCTTTTCATCCGCAAAACAGTCATACACCTTTTCTTCCACCATCATTTTTGCATCATGCTCACACATTCCCTTATCAGCCAACTGATCCCAGTATGTATTGAGTAAATCCGATGTCGTTAACCAGTATCCCTCCGAATCTCTGAATAGTGCCGCTATGACTTCCGGCTTATTCCCATGATGACCGAATGTAAGCGTATGAATTACGGTGCCATCGGGGCTTTCTTTCTCTTCCCATTTTTTCATAGCATCCTCCAAATCTTAATTCAATGAACCAACTTTCGTTAATCCATCAACCGCATAACAACCTCTAAATCCCTCAAGCCAGACGGATAATGTCCCACATACCTCTGTTGGTTCGGTTGTTACAATAAATTCCTTGTCTTTATTTTTCTCTGACACATAATATTTGCCATTCATAATGACTTTATCTCCTTTTCGGATCATCTTTTCTACCTCCGTAAATCTTAATTTTCCACCTTAACCACTTTTATTTTCCGACCACACGCCGGGCAATAAATCATCTTGTTATCTTCCGGCGTTCCCTCTTCCAGACACCAGGGATTTCCACATGATGTATCATAGGCATTAAATTCCTCATCCATTAGTGTCCATTCACACACCCACCAGGGTTCTATGATTTTATACAATTCTTTCAGCATACTTTCCCCTCCGCATCAGTAAGTTGCTTCTTAGCGAGTTTAAACGCAATCATGTATATATCTATTATGCCGGTATCTCTTTTCCCCAGTTCTCCGGCAAACTCCCAACTATCAGATATTAAATTCTCAAGTTTTTCTTGCCCGTCTGGAGCAATTCCGTGACCATCATCAAATCCATTCATGATTTCATCAATATCAGATTCTATTTCCTCTATGTCATATCCTGCTTCTTCTAATTTCTTTTCAAGTTCCTGCCTTGCCTCGTTTTCATCCCAAAAGTACAGTGGGCGGTTCATGCAGTCAATTTTCTCCTTGAAATACCCGGTATTATTGACAAACTCAGTAAATCCTTCATATGTCATGTTGCTATAGTTGCTCGCAGTCAACTCCCCGAGGTCTCCAGTGATGTGGAGAATGTAATGATCTTCTTCGAAAAGGAATCGAATGCGATACTCAATTCTTCCCGGCTCCTCGAAATCCAGAACTTTGATATTGCCATAATCTGCGAATGTGGCTTTGTGATTTTTAAATCGTTCTATTACTTTCTTTTTATCCATCTTATACCTCCTTATGCGCTCAACCTCTGGCGTACACTTCTCAGTGACTCCGTTGTGGACTGAGCGTAATACATACTGGTGACTGCCGGTGACGCGTGTCCGAGGATCTCTTGGATAATTCCGATATCAAGACCATGCTGCTTGAGATCCATTCCCAGCGTCTTACGCATCTTGTGCGGATACACACGGCACTGGATCTTCGCGCGCTTGCCGATTTTTCTCATGATAGTCCGGTACGTTGCCGTCCCCATCCTCCCTCGCTTTGCGCCTACGGTCTGGGTAAAGAGATACGGGCTGTTATCCTTCCTCTCGTCAAGATACGCTGCAAGATAATATCTCGCCTCCGCATCCAGATATAATGTTCTGGCACGTCCGCCCTTCTCACCAATGATCGGGATGTCCCCGGTATGCATATCCACTTGATCCAGGCGGATATCTGCGATCTCGCCTACACGCGCACCCGTGGAACGGAATACCTCGATAATGGCACGATCTCGTTTCGTTTTGCACGCATCCCGCAGCTCAATGATCTCCTCCCGGCTATAGTAGTCGATTTTCCCCATAACAACCTTTTTCGCGTCCACATTATCTACAGGGTTGTCCTGTATGATCTTTGACTTCCGCATCCATGTAAAGAATGCTGAGAGATTCCGGCGTTCGTTATTATAAGTTCGATTCGTGATCTGTTCTGTCCTCACGCCCTTGTGCTTCTCGTACTGTGCCAGATACCAATCAATATCCAGCGTGTCGATAAGATCCAGACGTTTCCCTGTAGCCAGTACCAAGCGGCGTACCGATCCCATATACGCCTCAATCGTGCGCTTTTTTAGGTGGCGTTTCTGGATCATAAAGAGCTGCACCAGATAAGCATTACGCTGATCTACACTACTTTTAACCTCTGCCGGAAGAGTCGTGATCTCTTCGACATTCACCTTCATAAGCTCATTAGCCAGCACAAGCTCCAATACATCAAGGGCTTCTCTGTCCTGGATATATACGGACATCGTAACGGTTACATTATTGATAATATCGGATTTAATGTTACTCATAAGTACCTCCTTGATTTTGGCGCTCAAGTCGGCTATAATGGACTTAAGCGATTTATTTTCTTAGCGGCGGAATCATCTTGGCGGGTGGTCCGCCGCTACTTTTTATTCTGCATCGTCAAACATTGATATCTGTCCCTCAACATTCTTATCTTCCATCCACCAATGGAATACATCCTCGGCGCTTTTCCATCGTGTTTCTTTCCTGGCCGCACGGATCGCCTCCAGCATCTTCCCAAACGCTCTTATATAGGCTCGCTGGTACGTGGGGAAGTCGGCAAATTCCTTGTATCTGTGCTTTCCGGCCATTGGGCACCCGATACAGCCAACGCGGTAGTATCCCATTTTGTACAGATCATTGTGGGATGGGCATTCGTTCCAGTAGTATTCCCAGATGTCACTGTCCGGCCAATCGATAATCGGATTGACGATCATATCTCCCTTGATCTTGCACGTCTCAATCAGTGCTCTTTTTCTGTCGTTTTCGCTCATCAGCATGATTTTTTCTGCTGCCTTTTTCCCCCTGGGCTCGATGTCCTGACGGTTCTTTCTCTTGTTGCTCTCGGCCCATCGCACTCCTGTAGCCACAAAGCGATTGGGGTTGACGTTTTCCTTGTACTCCTCACAGCAGTAACGCTGTATTCTGTAAGGTGGCATCTTCTTATGTGGGATAAGCTGCCACATTGTCATCTTTGGGCGGTGGATCGTTGCCGTGATTCCTGCCTCCTCAAGCCGCGCAAACGCCTCTTTGATGTGTCGCACTGTCGGTGGCGCGTCCACGGTTGTCAGACCGTGGGAAACTTCGAACGGAACACCGGATCTTTTGAAAAGCTCTAACATCACATCGCTATCTTTTCCTCCGGAGTAGGTGCAGATTAACGGCTTACCATAGTGGTGTAGGCTCATTTCCGATGCCATCTTGATTCTCTCAATGCTCTTCTGTTCTAGATCCATTGCTCATCACCTCCGGCTTCCAGTCCTCGCATCTCAGTTCTTCTCCTGCCTTGCTCCAGTCGCAAGCATATTCGTATAGGCAGTTATCACAACGTTCTCTTTCCATGCTCTTTTCTCCATTTCAGTATTGTCTCGTCCGTCCAATCAATGTGCTGTCCGCAGCAAGGACAGTAGCTCCATTTCATAAGTGGCTCACCATAAAACGAATCGCAAGTCGGGCATCTCCATTCTTTTACTGGGTGTACTAAATCAGCCGGGTCGATTTCATAAAGTGGTCGGATTGCTTTGCTCTTTCTAATTGCAACGGATCTTTCGGCGATTCTTGTATCATCCTTTTCTTCCCATCTCTCCCAGAACCTTTTTCGCTTCTCCTTTGCCAACTGTGCATCAATACCAAGATTAAGTTCAATCGCGCTCTGCATGGTGTCTGTAAACTCTTCTACCAGATTTCTCCTTGCTTCCTCTTCCGTCACCGGTGTAGGATTCTCTCCGCGCAGAATCCGCGCCATCTTCTGGGCGGCATGGGCCAACTCTCCGGCCTCTTCTGCAAGTTGCTCATACATTGCAGGCTCTCCGATTGCGTCTACCATGTTAATCTCTGTCATACTGTTCTGCCTCCTTCACGCTCAGACAAACGGATCGACTTCGCAAGCATTTACAGTCCTGCCGTCCATTAGTGTGATCTTTCGTATATTACTTTCCTGCACTGGTCCATCAATCTGCCGAAGCTTTTCTCTAAGCTCCTCATTATCCCGCTCAACGCTTGCGAGCTTCGTGAGTATAGCTTTCATCTCCCAATTGATCGCGATCAAATCCCCCAGTTCCTGCCCGATCGGCTTCCAGAGGTGTAAGCAGTTCTCAACCATGTTGACGTACTCGCTCTTTTTGGGGTGTATCTCGTAAGCTTCTTCACTGTCTCGGAAAAAGGTTTCCTTAAGAACGCACATATCATCCCATGTGGGGATTCTTAACTTTTTCTTCGGAGAAATACTTACATGCTCCATTCCATCCTCGTTCTCGCTCCAGATTACGCTACACGTACCACAGTCTGGAAGCTTGATCCATGCTGTGTGCATTGGGAACATAATTTTATGTCCCCATATGCGCTTGTTGCTTAAAATCTCATTAAGATCTCTCATCTATACCACCTTTCTATGGCTGTCACAATCAGCCAGAACCCAAATTCAGCTGTCGCAGATGTTAACCCCAACGTTACCAGAAACGTAATCGCGCCTTTTACGTCCTCATCGTCACAAGCAATCTCGACTGACATATTTGCGCCTATCGCCATCACGATAAGCCAAGCCCCAATTAAAAATCTAATCATTCCTCTTTCCCCCTGTACGGTTCCGGCAACGGCATCCAAGCGATAATATCCATGTACCGGCCTGTGGGCAATATAAAGCCATATCCGTTATACTGCACAAGACAACTGCGCCTGTAGTTCTTGTCCCATCCCAGCATACTGTTGCAGGATACTTCCGGCAGCCGTTCTGTCACCGGGATCCATCTACGCACATTTTTTAACGCCAGCCTTGCGTCATTCTGATCTTCCTCGCTCTCGCAGTGGATCACGATATCATAGGTATCGTCATATACGTCTGCGACTCCGTTCTCATCAATAATAATGTTCATTCCTTACCACCCTCCTGTTCCATCACCGCTTTTGCAAGCTCACGATCTACTGCGTGCTCCAAAATTATGGCGATCTGATGGACTTCACTCCTTGTCAAAAGCCGGTATCCTGTGACCTCGTTAATGAGTCTTCTTAGATCTCGCAAATCTGTTGTGGTTGCCATTTCATCATTCATAATTTTCCTCCCCATTGTTCCGCCATTGCCTTTGCGATTCCCGGAAACGTTTTTGATCTTACTCCCGCATCCCGGCTGTATGTATCCTCCCATGTCCGGGCTTTCCCACTCGGTAATATTCCAAACATTTTCGCATTGTCTGGCTTCCGAAGCCCGGTTCCCTCCAACGGTGGCAAACCTTTCAACCATAAGCAGGTACGCTTTGTTACATAGTTTTCAGTATCTTCTACACTCTCAGCGAACATGTAAGGATCTATAATCTGATCCGCTTTACGGTATGCGCTGTTCATGAATCCCACCGGGTTTTCGATGCAAATCTTGTCGATGTGCGCCAATGCAAAATGCATGAAGAACACCGCACCGTATGCCCGCTCTCGCCACCGATCCGCAACCTTCTCCGGCTCTGTACATTTCAGCGAGAAAAATCTCGTTGCCACGTTCGACAGATAGGTGCATGGCGGATGAGCGATCAGCATGTCCCATTTTCCGACATTATGAACTCTGCCGTCCATCGTCACCACTGCCCCCCCCCTCAAGCGTTTTGAGTGCATCATTGAGTATGTGCCACTCTGGATGACCGCCAGACGGCTTTTTGATGTCACAGCTATACGCTTCATGCCCTAAGTCGCGAAACGCCTTGCAAACGGTCTGTGACTCTTCACATGCGACTAACACTTTCATTCTGCGCGCCCTCCCATCATCGGTGATCTCTGCGCCCATCTCCCGTTATTTCTCTTTTCTATCAGCCTGTTCATGCTTACTCCTTCCCTCTTTAGAATTTTCTATTGATGCTCAGCCCGTACCAATCTCTGATTTCTGCGAAATTATCCCAAATAGTCTTCCTCAGTCTGCACCTGCAATTATGGCACATATCAACACGGGCTGTGGTGTGAAAAGTGCCCTCCCCGTAACACGGAACATTCGCTCCCAAAACTTCTGTTTCATCTTCGGTTTCCATTCCGCAAATATCGCACTTGTAAATCGTTAATTTGATCGTTGACATTGCTCACACCTCCCACAAGAATCTATTCCACTTCACGATATCATCCCAACGGAAGCTCTCTTCGCATCCAGTCCGCCCAGGATTCGGGTTCACCAGTCTTGCGTGAACAAAATGTGGATAAACTGCAATCACTTTTGCTTTTCTGTGGACTTCCGTCCTGTTATTGCAAGCTTCTGTTGTACTGCATTTGAGCGTCCATACCGTCAGCTTATCCCCTGGCTTAACCTTATGCGCGGCAAGCGCGATCCTGTCCATAAAAATCTGTGCCTGCGTGTACCGCTGGAGCTTTTCCTCATCTTTACCCAATAACATGATTTCCTTTTACCTTTTTCCCTCTCTTGTATGCCTCCGCAAGCCCATTAAGCACACTCTTGCGAGTTGTGTCCCAGTCCTCGCGGAATTTCTGGTCTATAATATCCTCAAGCTCTCCCTCTACCCATATGAGGTAGCGTCCATCGTGCAAGCGCCCCCCCTTCGCCATGCTTGGGATTTTCCCCGCAGGCGCTCCGGTTTTTCTGGCCACTTCTGCCAGAGGTGCATTTCGGCATATTACGTGATCCATCACGATATCTTTTACGCCATATGCAAGCATATTACGTTCCTCCTGTTTTTCTCCGGTCAAAATCCATTTGACGGTCTTATCCCACTCATGTCTCAGTGTCTCTTTGCTCGGGTCATATCCAACTCGGCTCCCAGACTTGTATATCAGCCAACGTCGTTTATATGCATTCTGTGATTTTGCGTACTGGTGCACTCTATCGGCATCGATTCCGATCAGGAGAGTAAGATCACGAGATGTTTTGTTGACGCACACTGTTTTGTTTGTTTTTCGGTCAATGACCGTATACAGCGCCATATTCCCCATCTACTTCCACCTCCCTGTCATCCGCAGCCAGTCGTAGAAATCCGCTAATGTCCGGCGCTGATATGCGTAGAAATCATCAGCCTTTGCTGGTATCCCGCCTCGCCTGCGCCTCAAGCTTATGTATCCGATTCCTTCGGTGATGCTCTCGTATATCAGCAGTTCTAATCCTGGCGCTTTCGATATCGCACACTGGAAGAGTCTGAGCTTGTCTTCTTGGTCCATGTTACGGCAATAATTCCGTAGCTTCTTCGCATCTTCCGGCGATATCCCGTAATAATCATAGCTCTTGTCCCGCGTTCTCATCCCGCACCTCCCTTGATGTCAGCATAGATCAACTCGTCGTAGTTGTAATTGCGCTGTTCAAAGTTAGAAAAGCGGGTCTGAGATTTCTTTTCTGTGCCTTTGGCGGTCGATTCCTGCCGCTGGCTTCTCTCCCAGTTCCGTGTTGCTGCTTTCCAGTCTTTCATGTGATTCTTGCCTACCATCCAGCCTTTGGCAGAGTAGAAATCTACAAATCGATCAGCATCAACATGCGTGTATCCCATTTCCCGGCAATATTCCCTCACATTCTCCGGAGTGGGTGGCGCGAAGCGCTTTTCTTTAACACCCTTTAGGGTGTTTTCTTTTATATCATTATCATTTACATTTACATTATCATTAGGTTTCGGTTTGGTTTCAGTTTGGTTTCGGTTTGGTTTCGGTTTGGTTTCTACTTGGTTTGCATTTGGTTCTGGTTTGGTTTCGGTTTGGTTATCAGTTGATTTCCTTCCACCTTTCAAACTGTTCTCATATCGTTTGTTGTTTTTGTCAATCTGTGGTTTGACCAGCGCCAGAATTGATTTGCTTACCCCATACACCTCTTCGCATTTTCCATCAAGTCCATATCCGAGGATTGCCATAACCGACGCTTTAAATTCTTCCGGCGGCAAATCCTCCACGGCCTGGTAGAAACTGCGGTAGAACACCATGCTCTCTCTCATTTTCCCGCCTCCCACTCTCTGTAAATGGTGATCCAGTCGGAGAGACGCATTGTTACAAGCCATTCGCAGCGGTCACGGCGGTGGAACACGGTCGGCAAGAGTCCGGGAAGAGCATCGTGTACAGCCTGCGAGATCGCGTCCAGAATATTTAGCCGCTCTACACGCTTGCACTCAATGTGGATTCCCGGCAAGCCGATCACATCGGCATTTCCTGCTGCCCCGCAGTACTGCTGCCCGCGTTTCGTATCGTATCCGTACTCACGGAGGACTTTGGCAAGTTCTCTTTCTCCGCGCTTTCCGCGCTCCCTTTCTGCCTTACCCATTTTTACATTCCTCCATCTCCATCTGCTGTACTCTGCTTATAAGCTTCTGTGCGCCTCTGCAAGACTTCCGTATTGACTTAGCCCTACGGTTCTGCCCTGTTACCCATTCGGCGGCTTCTGTGACTCCCTGTGAATCCTCTGTGGCAATGTAGTAGCTGCTTCCATCAGTGGCGGAAAGAATCGGTTCTTCTTCTCTGAGCCGTTCGATGCATTCTCTTATCAGCCTGTCCGGGTATCCTGTCGATTCCACGATCTGTTTCCGGCTGACCGCATTCTCTTTCCCTACGCCCAGCGTATTGTACACGATGAGCATAGCAAGATTCATGTCTACCTTCTCTTTCATTGCTCCTCCTTTCCGCCCCGGCATGATCCGGGGCTTGAGGTATGTATTAAAATGGCACTCGATAAGATGCTGTGACATGTAAAGGTGCCATTTGGAGGTTAATTCCAACCTGTAAGGAAAACTTACAAGTATGATTCCCCAAACTCCTTTATGAAGTCCGCTCTGCTGCCGTGATTCTTCTCGTAATCTCTCTGGCAGCGCTGTTTCAGATACTTATCAATTTTCAAGTTCTCTTTCGTGCGTTTGAACATCGCCCCATTTGGGTGCAGTGTCGGGTGCAACGGGATCACATATCCATACACTTCCGATCTGCTGCGATTCGCAGCACCGAAGACATGATGTCTTTCCACCACCGGGGATCCCGTAAAAAAGCAGTGATCCATGTCATCTGTGAAGATGCTCCATAATCTCTTAGCCATGCTTGCCGCCTTTCTGCGCTTCATACGCGTCCATGAGCCGCTTAAACTCGTCCGGTGCGATTGTCGGTATGCCTTGCTCCTTGCACTCGCTTATAAGTCCATTCAGAAGCTCAGAGAACTCCTTTGTGTCATAGTCATGGGAACCGCGGAGAAGGAAATACACCCGATCACGCTTCCCGTTCCATTCAACCTCAATCGTCTGTGACGTTGGACGAATGTGATACTCTTCCGCTTCCAGTGCTTTCCGATAGGCTTCATCGGTGTCCGGGATCCGGAGCGGTACGCACTGGCCTTCAATCATCTCAAGCTGTCCGTACCGTCTCAGCATCTCGTTATGCATCCACGGTTTACTGACTTTCAGTACTTCCGCAAGCTCACTAAGGAGTTTCCAGTACATGCCGTTCGCGTCAAGGCTCCGTTTTTTCCGGTACTGTTTCGCGATCACCGTCAGGAACTTGTCCTTGATCTGGTCGATCCCTGCGATGATGTCGCCGTCAACCTCAAACGTGAGATTCCATTTGCCACTCACCCAGTCTTTCGCGACTCCTTTAAGCTTTCCAGTGCATTCCATGCGTTATCACCTCAATTCCACGGCAGACCCTCATCAGCCTTATCTGGGACTTCCGGTGCAGGCTTGTCCGGCTTTCCCTTGAGAATTTCCATAGCCTTTTTCCAGTCCTCAAATGCCAAATCATGCACGTCTGCGACTTTATACGTCTGCAAGATTCCTTTTAAGCCAATGCCGGTCCGCTGGAGTTCAGCGAAAAGCGTGTTTACATATTTGGCTTCCAGTGTCGGCTTTGCCGGTTTGCTTGGCGGCGGCGTCTCTGCGTCCGGGTCCTGCATCTCCTCTGTTGGAATGCAGAATGTCTGGAAACACGCATATTTGAATGCTGCGCTCATCGCTTTATTACTTGCCTTATCACCGCTGTCCATTCCTTCTCCCGGCACTATCGTGTAAATGGATGATCCGTCTTCCGCGTAAAAGGTATATTTGACGGAGAGAACGGAATAGATAAGATTTTTTTCATTCGCTGTCTGACGTTCTTCCCGCTTTTGGCTGACTACTTCCGGCACCATAAAAAGCTTATGCTTGGTAAACGCCGGGTTGAGTGCGTTCATAACATCATCAACACCGCGGTACATGTACTTCTGCTTTTCGTTTCTGCTGTTCTTCCCAACCGCTCCAATCTCTTCCATCACGGCGTTGATCGTCTCGAAAATGTTCTTCTTCTCTGCCATAAGCACTCCTTACTTGATCTGGAGGTTCTGCCGAATGACAAGTCTTGCACCTTCGATCTCCTCGCCGTTCTTCAATGCCTTTTTCAGTGCTGTCTTGTCCACAGTTGGATCAGAATACTTGATATAATTCTCCGGCAGTGCAAACACATTGCCAACATACTCAACCGCTTCTGATTTTCTCCATGATGCTGATACACGCGCTGTCTGGAACTTCTGCCCGTCAAGTACTTCACCGACATACTTCTTGAGACTCTCGATTTTTGCCTCTGTTCTCGCCTGCCGGTCTACGAATGCCAGTTTCTCCTTTTTCAGTGCTTCCGCATCTGCCTGTAAGTTCTTGATCCAGAGCAGGACGTTCTCTGTTTTCTCTTCCAGTGCCATCTGCAAGCCGTCAATGGCTTTGTATGCTTCGTTCTCGATGATCTCTCCTGTTTCCTGATCTACGGCATCGTCATACGCCTGCATCAGTGCGGCGTTAATTTCGTACAGATTCATATGCTACCTCCAATTCCTTCACTCTGTTTTCATCTTTCTGTTTTCTATGGTTGATCCGGCGCTTCATATCCTTCCGGCACTTCTCGCAGAGGAGACCGCCGTCTTCCAGATATGCGCCGCAGCAGTCACATCTTTCCGGCATGTCTTAATTCCTCCATGATATTCCCAAGTTCATTCTTGACATCTTCGAGCGGAAAACCCTCAATATCCATATAAGCATACATACCGGGTGCTGTTCCTACATAAGGTGCCCATCCATTCTCATTGACCGATACATCGATGCTGGCTGTGTGCCCCGAGAACGAAAAAAAGGCTGTGGGCTTATCATCGGTCAGCTCTCTTCTTCTGGGATGTGTGCCATTGATCTCCAGCACCATTTCCAGAATCTCATGCACCTTCTTCCGGCGCATCTTCTCAACTTTATTTTCCAGTCTCTTCTTCATCGGAATCCTCCTTGCTCAGATCGATCTGAAGCTTTGCCAGTGCAATAGCAGCTTTATACGCTCGTGCATGTTTATTGTTTCCATGCGTTTTCTCTACTGCCTCAAAGAATTTATCTGTATCTCCTCTAAAGCATCCGCATTTTACGTCGATTTTAAGATGCTTTGTGCGGAAGAAAGTGGTGAAATCATTTCTGCTGCCGATCGGGCCAACAATAAGATAATGAGACATTTTAAACACCCGCGCATCGCCGTACACCTGCGCATCGCCGGACACCCGCGCATCGCCGTACACCTGCGCATCGCCGGACACCTGCGCATCGCCGTACACCCACGCATCGCCGTACACCTGCGCATCGCCGGACACCCGCGCATCGCCGGA